>Ga0209749_1000214_pt1 | contig 91928 bp, 80 predicted proteins | sample EPASupsiteSAE347_FD_187267 | JGI IMG/M metagenome (GOLD analysis project Ga0209749, IMG submission 187267) | Bioremediated contaminated groundwater from EPA Superfund site, New Mexico - Sample SAE3-47 (SPAdes) (version 2) | ecosystem: Environmental > Aquatic > Deep subsurface > Groundwater >... | reverse complement strand
CCCCCCCCCGACTAACAATTTTTATTATGACGACATGCTCCCGCGATCTTGTATCGCGGGTGAATAGGATTGTTGGGAAACACTGTTGTTTCCCAACAATCCTGCGTTCCTGCCGGACAAGCCGGCAGGTGCGACCGCGTTACTTTTCCGCCGCCAGTTGGCGCAAGGCCCGCGGGCTTGATCCATAATGTTTCTTGAAAAGCTTGGAGAAATAAAACAAGTCGTCATATCCGACCTGGCGGGCCACGGCGGAGATTTTGATGTTTTTATCCTGCAAAAAATACGCGGCCTGGTGCATCCTCTGCCGGATCAGATAGGCGATGGGCGAGGTCTTGAAATGTTTTTTGAACTGCAGGCAAAGATGCGGCACCGACATATGCGCCATTTCCGCCAGCTGTTCCAGGGTGATGGATTTATCATATTCGGATTCAATGTAATGCCGCACCTTGAGCAGGGCCGGCGGACAGGCATCCGGGGCAAGCGGGGAAGCGTTCACGATCCGGGCCATTTCTCTCAGCAGATTTTCAATCAGGTTCCTGACAATCACAATATCCGGCCGGGCATAGCTGGTCAACTCGCGGTGAATGGCCAGCAGGTGGCATTCCATGACCGCCGGATCGGAAAGACGGAAGGGTTTATTGAGCGGCAGGCGGCTGTGGCTCAGTAATGAGCACATGATTGTCCCGGAACAATGCATCCAGGTGTGGTTATAAGGATGTTCCCGGTTCCCATAATATTGCGCGCGACCGGGAGTCCAGATCATCATCGTTTCCGCGGGTTGCGGCAGAATTTTCTTTCCGTCACCCACGACGACCTGGTCGTAAAAAAGCATGAAAAGATAATCGCGGACCCTGGTTCCATGCGGCCGGTCAATAATGCAGGCCGGCATGTGCTCCTGCACCCCGATGCCGCGAATGGTTAATCCCGGCGTTTGGATGGGCGGAACCGGAAAGAAATGCTTGAATCCCTGCATGATAAGAAAATACAAGTATTGCATAATTCTGTCCATTTTATTTTGCGGCTCGTTGTTGTAGTCTGGTATTGTTTTTAAACGCCTGTGGGGAGCAAATAAATATTCACTGGGAGGTATGCTATGAAGTTCAACGGCTTGCATATGGGTCTGGCTAACATTGCCAGGTTATCCGAGGCGCAGACGCGTTCGCTCAGTCCGGAAAATTTCACCGGCGAAAAAGGCAAGGCCGCCATGACCACGGAGGGGACCGGTAAAAACTGCGCCCGCGAACTGGGGATAGGTTGGAAAGTTTCACCCAGCATTTCCATCGCCGCGGGCGAGACGGTGACAATCGCGGATATCCAGGGTGCGGGCGCCATCCAGCAGATCTGGATGACGCCAACCGGTAACTGGCGGTTCACCATCCTGCGAATTTACTGGGATGATCAGGAGCAACCATCCGTCGAGACGCCGCTGGGCGACTTCTTCTGCTGCGGGTGGGGTACGGATGATGGACGGAATCACAAGGGGGCCAATTTCCGGCAACTTTCCTCGTTACCCGTGTGTGTGAACCCGGGCAGCGCCTTCAATTGCTACTGGGAAATGCCGTTCCGCAAACGGTGCCGGATGACTATCAGCAACCTGCAGACAAAAGATCCGACGGATCCGAAGAAGGGGAGCATGTCACTCTACTATCAGATCAACTATACTCTGACGGAAGTTCCGGAGGATTGCGCGTATTTCCATGCGCAGTGGCGGCGGTCCAACCCGCTGCCATGCAAATCGGTTCACACGATTTTGGATGGCGTGAAAGGAAACGGGCACTACGTCGGCACTTTCATGGCGTGGGGCGTCAACAACAACGGTTGGTGGGGGGAGGGGGAAATAAAGTTCTACATGGATGGGGACAATGATTTTCCGACCATCTGCGGCACAGGCACCGAAGACTATTTTTGCGGTTCCTACAACTTTGACGTGGGCAAAGAGAACGGCGGCTACCGCGAGTTCTGCACTCCCTACACAGGACTGTTTCAGGTTCTACGGCCCGACGGCCTCTACCAGTCGCAGACCCGCTTCAGCCTTTATCGCTGGCACATCATGGATCCGGTGCGTTTTACAAAGGATCTGCGGGTAACCATTCAGGCGTTGGGCTGGCGGAGCGACGGACGTTACCTGCCGTTGCAGGACGATATTGCGTCCGTGGCCTTTTGGTACCAGACACTGCCGACCGCGCCGTTTCCGAAGCTGCCAAACCGGGATTATTTGGAAGTAATTTAACGTATTGGAAATAAAGAGAACAAACATGGACAACCTGCATGACCTGTCAAAACTGCCGCGGACGGCGAGAATATCCAGTTATGATCCCCGCGGCGGGAACCGGGATTATTTGACAATACCGCCCCAAACGGAATTAACAATCGCGGAAATCAAAGGACCGGGAGCGATTCGCCATATCTGGATTACGATCTTTTCCGTGGACGTATTTTATCTCCGGAAGATGATTATTAAATTCTACTGGGACAACGCCCGCTATCCTTCCATCTGTTGTCCGCTCGGCGACTTCTTTTGCCTGGGACACTCCATCGCGCATCCGTATGAATCGTTCCTGATGAATGCCACCGGCGGACATCTTCAATTCACGGGAATGAACGCCTATATTCCCATGCCGTTCAGGAAGAAGGCGCGCATTGTCATTCAGAATCTCTGCGACAAGCGGATTGAAAAATTATTCTATCATTTTGATTGCTCGTTTGAACCCCCGCCCAGGACCATGGGATACCTGCACGCCCGCTGGCGCCGCGAGCCCGCCACCGGAAGCCGCCGGAAAATTAAACTTCCAACCGCCGACACTTTTGATGTTCTGCACAAGGAGGAAGACGGAAATTTTGTGCTGTTGGACACCACGGGGCGCGGGCGTTACCTGGGCTGCAACATGAGTTTCAAATCCCTGGATGGGATATTTTCCATGGAAGGCGATGAGATGATCGTGATTGACGGGGATCCGTGGCCGCCCGCCTATCACGGCACCGGCACGGAGGATTATTTCAACTTTGCCTGGGGACTTCAAGACCGCGCGCACCTCTTTCACGGCGTGGCCGTGCCGAATACTCTGGCCAATGACCGGTTTACATGTTACCGCTGGCACGTGCCGGATCCGATAAATTTCAATCGTTCAATTCGCATTTCCTTTGAGCACGGTCATGCCAATGACCTGAACGCGGATATCGCCGGCACGGCTTATTGGTACCAGACTGAACCGGTGGACACGGGTTTTTCACCGGATTTGGCGCTGCTCATGCCGGCCCGGTCGGAATACCTGGATAAGCTTGAAGCCGATTACCATGCGCAAAAAATATACATGGAACTGAACGAGCCGGGATTCAATGTGCCTTGCAATCCATAAACTCAACTCAGGGATGCGCCGGAATAAAAAAGAATGGGCAAAGAAACAGGCAAAAAGAAAATGATGACAAGAACCGAAAACTACAGGCGAGCGATTGAATTCAAAGGACCAGAGTATCTTCCTTACATCGGCGGCACAAGTCATTCCGTCATGCCCGAAACGCCATTGGATAATGTAATTGCCATGTACGAGGCGTTCTTGGAACACCAGCCTGCCCCATCAAACGCGAAGAAGCCACGCCCCTGAACTTCAATATGATGCGGTATTCTACAAATCACGGGCCGACTCCTTTGGCGGCACGCCTTCATGGTTTCGGCAGGAGTGAAGTCAGCCACTTTGGCGCCGGCTTGGACAGATACAATGGCTTCCCTTGATCAAACACCGCTACCTTGCGGAAGGGCGTTTGCAAATCATCATTATCGAAGACAAAGACATGAGATAGATCGCGGATGGCCGTTTTGAGGTTGGCCATGGTTCGTGGAAACCGGGCAATCAATTTCTCCGGCGGGACATCATGCCCGCCCTGCGACACGCGCATGGCCACTCGTTCCTCGGATGTTTCGGATCCCGCCAGACCGATGAAACAAAGCACGACGGTATATCCTGATTTTTCCGCCTCTTTCAGGAACAATAGTTTGTCACCCACCGGATCCGAGAACACGGTTTCGAATACAAAGCTCTCCCTCTGCTTCACCAACTCCCGTCTTAGCGCGGCAATCGCCTGGGCGGCGTCTTTGGGTTGAAGCGCCAGCGCCTGGGAGAGGAGATCGGGATTTAGGAACCGGAGGCCGATGGGTTTGAGATGGGCATGGTAGAAAGTCGTTTTGCCCGCGCCATTGGGCCCTGCAAGAGCAACAAGAATCGGACGCCGGTCAAGAAGCAGTCTCATCTCGTTTTCGCCGTTTTGACGACCAGGAACTTCCGGTTGACAAAGTGCCCCACGGTGCGCTTGCCATCCGCTTCAATCCGGACAAGCAGGCCGGGAGCCCCCGGCGCCGGATCGTAGTGAGGATACGGCTGAGTGTCGAGATACCGTGCCAGACGTTGCCGGCCTTCAACGGCATCCACCGATTCCAAACACTCGGAAAGCGTGCGCGCGGCGCCGGCACGGCACAGGGAACGCGCGACGGTTCCCTGCAACAGAGGCTCGATGGCACGGCCGACATTGGCCCAGAATTCGATTTGTCCAGCGATGGATCGCCGGACCACCTGGCCGGTCAGCCTCGCATCAAGGATAAGCGTTTCAGAAAGTTTTACGGGATGACTCATGCCAATAGGGTAGCATTTTGCCACCAAGCGTCAAGCGTTAAAATACAAATATCAACCACTGCAATAAAGTGATGACATTTCCAACGGCAAAAGCTATAATGAAGCCAACTTTAAAGAATAAACTTCAGCGCTCATTTGCAGTGAGGGAAAAATGTGGGAATATACGGATAAAGTATTGGATCATTTCCGCAATCCGCGGAACGTGGGAGTGATTGAAAACCCGGATGGAATCGGCGAGGTCGGGTCCATGGCCTGCGGCGACGCCCTCAAACTCACGTTCAAGCTGGACAAGCATAAAAGAATTGCCGATGTGAAATTCCAGACCTTCGGCTGTGCCAGCGCCATCGCATCCTCTTCCGCCCTGACGGAAATGGTAAAGGGCAAAACGCTGGAAGAGGCCGAAAAAATCACCAACCAGGACATTGCCGATTTTCTCGGCGGACTTCCCGAACAGAAGATGCACTGCTCGGTCATGGGCCGGGAGGCGCTGGAGCTTGCCATTCATAATTACCGGACGGGCAAGTCTGACAAAAAAATCCTGGAAGGCAAGGTTGTCTGCCACTGTTTCGGCGTTACCGAGGAGGAAATCGAACGCGTGGTCCGCGACAACCATCTTACCACAATTGAGCAGGTCACCAATTACTGCAAGGCCGGCGGCGCCTGCGGCAAATGCCATAACGACATCGCGGCCATCATCACCCGGATCACCGGCGAAACCCCGCAACCCGTCCAGAAGGAAAAACCGCGTCGTTTGACCGCCCTCCAGAAAATCAAGCTGATCGAGGAAACGCTTGAAAAAGAAGTGCGCCCGGCCCTCCGCAAGGACGGCGGCGATATAGAATTGATTGACGTGATCGGCGACCGGGTAATCGTGGCATTGCGCGGCATGTGCGCGAATTGCCAGGTGGCGCGCTTCACGCTCAAGGACGTTGTCGAGGCCAAGCTGAAAGAATTCGTGACGCCGGATATCACGGTTGAAGAGGAACCTCCCAAATGAACGTCTACCTGGATAACAACGCCACCACGGCCGTCGCCCCCGAAGTGATTGAAGCCATGGCGCCTTTTTTCAAGGAACTGTGGGGTAATCCTTCCAGCATGCACGTCTTTGGCGGACAAGTGCGCCGGCACGTTGAAAACGCCCGCGGCCAGGTTGCCGATTTTCTCGGAGCGGACAAATCCGAAATCATTTTCACAAGCTGCGGGACGGAAAGCGACAATATGGCCATCCGCGGCACGATGGAAGCCGCCACGGAACGCCTGAACTTTATCACCACGCGCGTTGAACACCCGGCCGTGCTGGAACCCGCCCGCTGGCTCAAGACGCGCGGGTCTAATGTCATTGAGCTCGATGTTGACTCAACCGGCCAGCTTGACCTGGTGCAACTGCGGCGCGCCTTGAGTCTTGGACCGGCGCTCGTCAGCATCATGTGGGCAAACAATGAAACCGGCGTCATGTTTCCCATCCAGGAAATAGCGGAGATGGTCAAGACCGCCGGCGGAATCATGCACACCGATGCCGTGCAGGCCGTCGGCAAGCTGCCGATTGATTTGCGCAAGACTAAAGTGGACTTGCTTTCGCTCTCCGGACACAAACTGCATGCGCCGAAGGGAATCGGCGCGATTTATGTCCGCAAGGGAACGCGCGTCGCGCCTTTACTGCTCGGCGGGCACCAGGAAAGCGGGAAACGCGGCGGAACGGAAAATGTGCCGTACATCGTCGGGCTCGGCAAGGCCTGTGAGCTGGCAAAGCGCAATATTTCCGAGGAGATGATTCGCGTGGCCGTCTTGCGGGACCGCCTGCAAAAGGGCATCCTGGAAAAGTGTTCCGACGTAAGGGTCAACGGCGACCAGGTTCATCGCCTGCCCAACACGCTTAATATCAGTTTTCTTTACATTGAGGGCGAATCCATCCTGTATCATTTGAGCGACGCCGGGATTGCGGCTTCCTCCGGTTCGGCCTGCACCTCCGGCTCGCTGGAGCCCTCGCATGTGATCCGCGCCATGGGGGTGCCGTTCATCGCCGCGCACGGTTCCATCAGGTTCAGCCTGAGCCGGTATAACAACGAGGCCGAGATTGACTACGTGCTTGGAAAACTGCCGCCGATCATCCGGAAGTTGAGGGACATGTCGCCGTTCGGAAGGACATGAGTTCTGGAATATCTTGCCTCCCGGCAAGTCTGCAAAACCGCGCCGGATGGGTGGAAGGCAAGGGATAAAACTGAAGACCTTGTGCATAATCACAGGCGCACCGAGAGAAACCCATACGCCTGCTTCAAGAAGTTCCGCCGAGAGTTCACGTTCCCGCTCTCGGTAGGTGACCCTAAACCCGCTTTTATAAACGCACAAGGTAAATTCTAAGCTGCCTAAATCATCCGGTCAATCGCGCGCAGGTTCAACATGAGGTAACGGGGAAGGTGGAAATTCTCAATACGGTCCGCGTGCCGTTCAAACGTCACTTTCCGGTCGGCCACAAAAATCCAGAGCGGAAGACCGTGTTGTTTCAATAAAAATTTATCGTGGACACAGGCGGATATCCTCACGTACCAGTCCTTTGCCCATTGCGCACCCGTATGTTCAATCACCAGCATCAAGCCGATCAGGGCTTCTTCCTGCAGCCACAGCCATTTATGCGTATTCCAGATGTTCTTATTGACGTGATCAAGCCCCACCAACAAGCCGCCATAGACATCATCCCAGAAAACCTCCAGGTGACGTTTCAAGCGGGCGGCGGCAAGATCGAAAAGCTCCCTGTTCTTTATCCGTAACGCTTCGTCAAGGATCATCCAGAGCACTTCGGGGCCGTGCCCGGTTGAAATCTCGCCGTAATCGCTGTTAATCCGCGACAGGTCGTGATTAAGATACTCGTTAAGAAGTTCATATTCGGGATTAAAGTGATGATCCATGACCGCCTTTACGCAGCGTGCCGCCACCTTTTCAACCTCCGGGTCGGCCCTGGTCTCCAGCATCTCGGTCGCAAGGCGGAGGAAAATCATCCAGTGGCCGAGAATGCGGGGGGCATCAACGCCCGGCGCATTATCGGTCGGCGGCAAAGAACCGTACCCGGACCGGTTGTCGTAAATTTTCATGCACTTAATGAGAATATCCCTGGCAACGCCCCAGTAATGTTCATTGCCCTTGGATTTGGAATATTCCGCCAATCCGGTCGCGATAAACAGGTCGCCATAAATGGATGTCCGGCCGAAAAAGGGCGGATTCGATTCTTCAAGCGGCTTTCCTTCCCGCGTGAACGAGCCCGGCCAGAAGTTGTCTCCTTCCGGTTTGTTCTTCAAAACAAATTCTATTGATTTGCGGGCAACGTCAAGGTGTTTCGGGTCGCGGGTGAATTGGTTATGCAGGAATGAATACACCCATATTCCCCGTCCCTCAAACCAGGCGCGTTTCGCGGTGGAGATGCGCGTGCCATCGCGGTCGGTATGGCACATGAACCCGCCGTATTCGCGGTCAATGACGTACTTATCCATAAACGGGAGAAAATCCTCGAAAAGCTCGGAACGGCATTGCTCGCGCAATTTTTCAAGAACCAACCCGTCTTTATCCGTAACTGAAAAACAATTATTCATAATCAACCTGCTATTCTTTGGTTATAGTGAAAAACTGATCAGATCGCATTCACATTGTGCCTGGCCATCCGCATTCGCGCGAAATGGTTCCAGTTCTATCCAAGGGCAGGAATACAGTTTGCCGTTCGGATGAACAACGAGCGTATGCGCCATCTGGGGAGAGCGGCCGTCGGGTAACTGCAACATGCCGTGATCGCAATAACGCCCCGTGGGAAGATGGTACGTCACCAGGCGCACAACCTCCCTTACCCGCCGGCCGTCATTCACAGGAATCTCGCCACTGGTGAGGTAATAAACCGTCTGTCCATCAGGTCCGAGGCGGAGCGTAAGATAACCATAACGGAACAGTTCGAAGCGCCCGCTTTCGCGGAGCTCCTGCGCGCAGAGCCGGTCCAGCAGGGTCAACCGGGGCAGAGCCGGATCAAAACGGAAAAGCCAGGCGGATTTGGGATGAATGCCATAGAAGACATGTTCCTTTGCATGCCAGAAGATATCGCGCCAGTTGTATCCCTGGTGGCCGGGCTGATGGGGATCCCACGCGCCGAAGATATCGCGCTTCATGTGAACGCCTGCCACGGACTCAATCATATCCCGCTTGAAACAATAGCGCCGGATTTCGCCGTTGGCATTGGTGAAATAAACATCGCCCGTTTCCGGCCAGAGGCCCATGCTGCGGCACAGGCAAAAATAATCCTGTCCTTCGCCGGCCTCGCCTTCGCGGGAAACCTTGCCCAGATTGCGCAGAAGGCGCGCGGCTATGTCATAGACCAGGAAATAACCCTTCGGCCAGGTCAGCCCGTAAATGCGCTTGCGCACCGGGTCCAACTGCATGGCGATAATGCCTTCCTCCGCCGGCCCGGTCACCAAGTCTTCAAACCGTCCGCCGGCAAGGTCGTAGGAAAGAAAATGTCCCCCCGGGTACGGCCGGTAACCCTCGGGTACGCCCGCCGGGCGCTCCTTGTCGCCGGACGACAGAAAAAATCCGTATTGCGTTGCGAAATACAGTTTGCCGTCACACTCAAAGAACGGGCAATGGGATTTTCCCTGGGGGATGGTTTTTTGCCCCGCCTCGCCGGTCAATTCGCCCAGATCGCCCAGTAGCGTCACTTTATCGGCAGCAGGTTCGTAACGATAGACCCGGCCGTGCGTGTTCAGGTCATGCGACGAGAGGGTATAATAGATGTTTCCGTCGCTTGCCGACGAGAGGGAGTAGAAGTTGGAATCCGATTTTTTAAATCCCGAAGGATGCAATCGCGCCGGGATAACGGCATTCGGCGTGCTTTGTTGAGTGGACATATTATTCTTCATTTTTATTGTCCGATTTATGCCGGATTGGCAGGTTTCGGTATTTTGACATTATCCCAGTGCCAGGCGGAAAAGTACGGAGTTTCCGTGCCGCCGGCCACGCGCATGTGCAGGATGATGCTGTAGCCGGCATCCCGATGATGAATATGGTTGCGCGACACGCCGTATTCGCTCTGGCCGTAAAACCCGCCATAGGCGCGAACATCGCGCGGCGATAATTCCTGCAGAGTGAGCCCGAATTTTAGCGTCTTCAGAATGCGCTCTTCCAGCGCCGGAATGTCTTCGGCGATATTTTCCTCGCGGCAGAGCTGAAGATATTCAATATTATTAAAATTTGAGACGAAGGTGCCGGCATAGGCGGGATAACTACCGTCCTCATCCATCAGGGTCCATAAACGGCGGACATGCTTTTGAACCGTGGCAAGTATCTTTTTATCCTTTGTTTCCCGGTAGGCGGACAGCAATACGGCGATGGAAAAATCGTCGTTGCCGGAGCTGATTTGTGTTTCGCCGTGAAAGCCTTTGCCGCCGGCCTGGGCATTCGCATGAAGTTCCATCAATAAGGCGACGATCTGCATGAAGTATTCCAGCCATTTCTTGTCGCCGGTTAATTTATAAAGCCAGTAGTAGACCAACGCGCCGCCGGCTTGCCAATCGCCGTCAAGAATTGCCGGAGATGGTTTTCCGCCAGTTCCGGTTTTGAAATCAAATTGATAATAGGGCCAGCCTTTTTCATTGCTTCCATAACGATGATACCATTCGGCAAAAAGCATGGCGCGCTGCAAATATTCCTCCTCGCCGGTTTCGCGGTACAGGGCGATGAAACCCATGCCGCCCGTGGCGGCATCGCGCGGAAGGGAAAAGGCTTCTTGCGGAGTATGCTCGCGCAACCCGCCGTAATTGGTTTCATGGCCCTTGTCCAGGACTTGCAGTGTTTTTAAATACTCCCCGGCCAAGATGGCCGGATCGCGGAATTCCCCGCCGCCGTAGCGCAGGCCGCGGACCATTGTAAGAAAGCCCATTATGGCAACGGCCTGGGCCCAGACCCCTCCACCGCGACACTGTCCGGTTGCCGGGAAATATTCATATATAAAACGTCCATTGTCCGCGGAGTTATGCACGCCGCCCCACGGGTGTTTTTCATTATTTTGATTGTTGATATACCATTTCCCGGCGAGGGTTGCCGATTCCAGCAATTGCGCTTCAAACCTTGGCGTAAGCTTCATTGATCTCCTGTTCATGGTTTTGTTATGTAAATTTTTATTTTTGATCCGATTTATGCCGGATTGGCAGGTTTCGGGATTTTGACATTATCCCAGTGCCAGGCCGAATAATAGGGTGTTTCCGTGCCCCCGACCACGCGCATGTGCAAGATTATGCTGTAGCTTGTATCCCGCGCATGGATCTGGCGCCGTGACACACCGAAAACGCTCTGGCCGTAAAAACCACCATGAGACCGTATATCCCGCGGCGACAATTCCTGCAGAGTGAGCCCGAATTTAATGGTCTTCAGAATGCGCGCTTCCAGCGCCGGTATATCTTCCTGGATGTTTTCCTCGCGGCAGAGCTGAAGATATTCAACATTATTAAAATTTGAGACAAAGGTGCCGGCATAACCGGGATAACTGCCGTCCTCATCCATCAGGGTCCATAAACGGCGGACATGCTTCTGAACCGTGGCAAGTATCTTTTTATCTTTTGTTTCCCGGTAGGCGGACATCAATACGGCGATTGAAAAATCGTCGTTGCCGGAGCTGACCTGCGTTTTGCCAAGGGAGTACATGTCGTCAACCTGTGCATGCGCGTGAAATTCCATCAATATGGCGACGATTTGCATGAAGTAGCCAAACCACTTCTTGTCGCCAGTCAATTTGTAGAGCCAGTAATAGACCAATGCGCCGCCGCCCTGCCAATCGGCGTCCGGAGTTTCGGGTGATGGTTTTCCGCCCTTGCCGGTTTTGAAAATAAATTGATAATGGGGCCAGCCTTTTTCATTGCTGCCATAACGGTGATACCACTCGGCAAAAATCATGGCGCGCTGCAAATAATCCTCCTCGCCGGTTTCGCGGTACAGGGCGATGAGTCCCATGCCGCCCGTGGCGGCATCACGCGGATAGCCGTAGGAAGTTTGCGGAGTCGTCTCGCGAAACGCCCCATAATTGGTTTCTTTGCCCTTGTCCAGGATTTGCAGTGTTTTCAAATATTCCCCGGCCAGAATAGCCGGCTCGCGGAATTCCCATCCGACATAACGCAGTCCGTGGAACATCGTAAGAAGCCCCATTATGGCGGTGGCCTGAGTCCATACCACCCCCCCGTGGCCCGATCCGGTTGCCGGGAAGTATTCATATAAAAAACGTCCATTGTCCGCGGAGCTATGCACCCCGCCCCAGGGGTGTTTTTCATTATTTTGATTATCAATGTGCCATTTTCCGGCAAGAGTTGCCGATTCCAGTAATTGCGCTTCAAATTTAGGCGTAAGTTTCATTTATCTCCTGTTTATGATTTTGTTATGTAAATCCATATTTTATTCTTTATTTGCACATTTTTTACCATAATAATACACCAAAAAGCAATGCGCACGGGTTGTAAAATGCCGTTGTTAAAGTTGTAAAAACAGAGGGTCCATGAGCAACCGGATTGGGCAGTTTGATTCAATTGAAATGCACCGCGTTACCTTGCCTTTGTCAGACAAGCACCCGGTTTATGTCGCCTACACTCTTCCATTAAGCAAACAGGCAAGACCTGCCTTTAACATGCATTATGCCCCGGAACTTGGAATTGTTTTATCCGGCAGGATTAAGCGGTATTATCGGCATTGGCGCACCGAACTGACCGCCGGCCAGGTCTGGCTTTGCGGAATATGGGAGCCCCACGGTTTTCAGGCGCTCCAGCCCAATTCCCAGATGGTTATTTTATCCATCCTGCCTGAAATGCTGGCAACGACTCAATTCCCGGGATCGCAATCTTTTGACTGGATTGCCCCCTTCACGGTCCCGCCGCAAAAACGGCCTTCCGTTGATGCGGATCGCCGGGCAACCTTTCTTTCCCTGGGCCAACGGATTGTGGATACCATAAAAAGAAAAGAACCCGCGCGGGACATTTTATTGTGTCTTCTTTTCTTTGAAATAATCATTGAACTATGCGCGCGCTGGTCATTCCCGGCAAAAGACAGGAGCGGGGCCAATGACAACTGTATGACCGTGAACAAGGCCATCCAGATGGTTTTTAACAGCCGCCGATTAATTACCCTTCAGGAAATAGCAAAAACTTGCGGGATGAGTGCCTCGGTCTTTGCCGGATTGTTTCGCAGATCCATGGGGATCAGTTTCGCCGATTTTTCACTCCGATACCGGCTTGACGGCGCCAAGAAAGAACTAGGCCATTCACAACATCCCATTAAAATGATATCCGCATCGTGGGGGTTCACGGATAAAAGCCATTTCCATCATGTCTTTGTTCAACACTATGGCTGCACGCCCGCCGAATTCCGCAAAAAATACGCCGCAGCGCCAATTCCAAGATGATACGGCGCGATATGAAGAATCATTGACGAGAACGGTTCAAATCTTGTAATGTTCCAGTTTTGAGGTTGATATTTAAACACACTTTATTTTAACGGAGATAAATATGGGTGGATACACATTTCGCGAAATGCTTTTGAACAGCTGGCCGATCGTCAGCGTCCTCGTCATTATGTCCGTCATTTCACTGACGGTTATCCTGGACCGTTTTACCGTTTTACGCCGGGCGCGGCTGAACGCCGCGGCGCTGGCGGCCAATCTCATTAAAATAATCAAGGCGCAAGGCGCGGCCGCGGCGCTTGAATACTGTCAGCGCTTTTCCCAGCCCGCGGCCAAGGTCATGGAAGCCATAATCATCCGCGGCGGCGGGCGCGAGGCGCGGGAGCGCGCCGGCCAATACGCGCTCCAGGCCGAAATAAACCGCATGGAAGCCTATGTCCAGATCCTGGGCACCATCGGAAGCACGGCGCCGTTTGTCGGGCTGCTCGGCACGGTCATGGGAATTATCAAGGCGTTCCAGGATATCGCCATCAACGCCGGCGCCGGGCCGGAAGTCGTTTCGGCCGGAATTTCGGAGGCATTGATTACCACCGCCTTCGGTCTCCTGGTGGCCATCCCGGCGGTCATGTTTTACAATTATTGCGTCAACAAAATCCAGCGGCTGACGCAGGAGATTGACTTGGCGACATACGAAATCATTGAACAGCTGGCCGGGCAAACGGGGAACCCGCAATGAAGACCTCCGACCGGAGAAGCGGCAAATACCAGATCATGGCGGAAATCAACATGGTCCCCATGATTGACGTGGCGCTCGTGCTCCTGATTATTTTCATGGTCATGACTCCGTTCCTGATAAAATCCCAGATCAAGATCAACCTGCCCAAGTCAAAATTAAAAGAAGCTGTTCCGCGCCCGGAACAAATCCTCCAGATTCAACTGGATATCGCCGGCAATGTTTTTATTGACGGGCAGGCTGTCGCCAAGGACGCGCTTGAGAGCCGCCTGAAGTCCCGCCTGACGGATCCCCAGAGCCAGCCGGTCATGGTTGACGCCGACCGGGACGTTAAATTTCAATACGTGGTCACAGTTATGGACATTCTCAAACGGCTTGGCGTCTCCAAGCTGGGCATGGGCACAAATGCCAAGCATGACCGGCCGGCAGACAGGCAGGATCCCGGGCGCGGGCAGGCCAAGAACAAATGAGCCTGCCAGGCCGATGCCAGTTTCAAAACTATTTTTTGCCACAAAAATGCACAAGAAAAAATAAGTTTTCCCGCTAACCCGCATTTCTCACACGCCCCGTGAGAAATGCGGGTTAGCGGGCTATTTCTTTTTCCTTATTTGTGACTTTTGTGCCCCTTTGTGGCTATTTTTGCAATTGCCGCTCCAACCTGAACAGGCATGAACAGTGAACTAAAACGCAAGGGAATTATCAGTATTGCCGTTCATACGGCGCTGATAGTTTTTCTGATCATCCGCTCGTTCATCTCCTGCCACCGGGTTGACACCCGGAATATTTCACCTTTCATTGATTTGCAAATGGGCGGCGGCGGTTCGCCCAGGGGCGGCGCCGCCGCCGAACCGGCGGCAACCAAGCAGGACGATGCTTTTCCGGAGCCGGCCCGGAAAAGCGCCAAAGGCCCGGTCGAAGTAAGCAAAAAACTTGTCAAAAAATCCGTCAAAGACGCGCCGAAAAAACAATTGTCGGAGAACGAGATAAAAAGAATACTGGGCGAAGGAGTTGCCAACTCCGTTTCGCCTTCCGGAGTTGGTCCCGGGACTGGCAGGGGCATGGGCGGCGGCGGCACGGCCATTCCATTCGCCTGGTATTATAATCAGGTAAAGTCCGCCATGTACGAAGCCTGGCAACAACCGAGCTCGCTTATCAGCCAAAGAGGCCTTGTGACCACGGTGGAAATACGCGTCCAGCGCGACGGCCAGATTACCGCCAAAAAGATTGCAACGCCCTCCGGCAATACGCAGATGGATGACTCCGTCCGGCGCGCGCTTGATGCGGTGACCCGGCTTCCGGAATTACCGGCCGGACTCGGCGGTTTCTACAAGGATATCAGCATTGATTTTGAGCTGACGGATATGGCCATGCCGTCCGGCGAATGAACGTGAACACAACCTGAAAGCGAATGAGATTGACGAGAAGACAAAGCGATATTAATATTAATTCGAAGGTTTTAAGCAACCAAGCATGGCAAGGTTATGTATTCCAAAAACATGGCCATGATAAACTAGAATAATATGATATCAAGTCTCAATGGGTTTGACTGGATTGAACCTTATGGCCATCAACGATTGATTCCGACGTTCAAAGGATGGCATCAGGGCCTGCAACGCCAAGTCATTGTCCGATTACTCCGTTCCTCCGCAGAGGTAACAGATTCCATTCAGCAGCGTGCATTAGAAACGTTGATAGATCAAGTTATCCAATTTCAACATCCGGGTATTATAAAATGGTTCAAATTAGAAGAGATCGCGCTGCAAAACAATAGATTTTATTGTCTGATCAACGAGTGGTTTTCGGATGAATCATTAAAAGACTGGCTCGTACAATATGGCCCCTTGAATGAGGAAAATGTTCTTTTAACGGCCGAACATATTGTGAACGGTTTAACACATTACTGGAACCGTTGTCATATTGCGCACGGCAATCTGAAACCGGAGAACATCCTCATTAACAAAGAAGGCAACCTCAAGGTTGACAAGTTCGGGTTAACGGCTTTGCTGGCGTTGACTGCATTAAAGGGGGAGGAAGTCAGCATTGGCACCCCGGCTTTCATGGCGCCGGAATTGATAGCAGGATGCACCCCGCCGAATGATCTATCCGATATTTATGCATTAGGCATGACAATTTCCTGTCTTTTGACAGGTTTGCAAAGCGCGGCGCGCGAACCCGAAGAACGCGAAAGTCACCTGCCGGCAAACATGCCGGTCCGCATATCCATGTCGCCGGAGATGGGGAAAATCATACGTCACATGACCGCCGCGCGCCCGGAAGATCGTTTCCCGTCTTGGGAAGCCGTCCACGAAGCGATCAAGGAATATGAGCAGTCGCACACAATAAAGTCGGATCAGAACAATAAAACGCAAACGATCAAAATACCGATATGTGACAAGAATATAACCAGAATATTCGGAGTCCCCAACACTCCCAATTCCTCTCGCGCAATCAAGGTTGATGAGGTTTCCAAAACATCCACTCATATTATACCGGTGATGACCGGAACGACGCCAAAGCTAAAAAAGCCGATTTCCGATCCAACAGTGGAAGCCCATAAAAAGTGGGTTGTCCGGCAAATAAGCGGATTGTGGATCATGGCCGCGGCGGCGTTCTTGGTATTGATTGCCGTAATCGTAATGTGGTATCTGCGCTCTGCGAAAGAGGTTGACGTTCTGAAACCGCTCCACTCTCGGATTACAATGGCTTATTCTAAAAACATGGTATTGGTAAAACGTGACGATTGGAATAGCCTGACATCCGACGTTAATAGGCTGAATCCGACCCCATTCGAAAAGGTTTTTCAAATGGAGTCAAAATCGTCCCAACAAACACTTGCCATTCAAACAAACGTTTTAGCAGCCGGTATGTCTTGCGCAAAAGAAAATGCTGGCGCACCCAAGCCTGATACGGTTCCGCCGGTCCAGTCGGCGCAGGAGAAGGCAAGCGCCGATGGGAAGTTTTCCCGGCCAGGAACCGTGCAAATAAAAACCGAGAAACCCGAGCCAGTATCCGCCGGGCAATCTTTGCAATCCGGGACAACTGATCAAGTGGAAAAAAAGGAAACGCAGGACCAGCATGTTCAACAGGTCCGGCCGCCATCGCCGTCCCTTTTAATTCAACCCGAAAATGGCGCTAAAAAAGAAACCATATCAAACCGTGTTCAGGATGTTCCCTCTACCTCCGAAACTACTGACGCCTCATCCGTTACCGCGCCGGAAGGCGGAACGGAAGATCCAAAACTGGTTATGTTAATGAAGCGCATGGAAACTGGTGATACCGAAGCTCAGTGTGAGTTGGGCGATTATTACGCTTCTATTGATGATAAAAATAATGCTTTTGAATGGTATCGCAAGGCGGCGGAACGGAATTTACCAAAGGGGCTTTGCCGATATGGAAAAAGCCTGATGACCGGCGAGGGAACACGGACGAATCAAATTGAGGCGGTTGAGATGTTTAAGAAAGCCGCGGCGCTGAATGACCCGGAAGGTCAATGCCTACTGGCTGATTGTCTTTTCAAGGGGCAAGGCGTACCCAGGAACCAGGAGGCTGCGGTGCAGATGTTCCAATTCGCGGCGGCCCAAACCAATGCGGAAGCATACTGTCGTTTGGGCGAATGCGCGTTGAATGGTATTGGTATGGACAAAAACGTCAACCAGGCAATGTTGTTTTTCAAGAAGTCCGCGGATATGAATTACAGTCCGGCATATTACCAGATGGGAGAAGCCTATGCCAAAGGATTATCCGGTGTGCCTAATCCTACGACAGCATTGTCAATGTACAAAAAAGCGGCCGAGATGAATAACATAAGGGCACAATATCAACTTGTGTTGTATTATGATGCCAGGGCGAAAAGCGCGCCTTCCAACCGGGCGGAATTGGTTCAACGACTGCGTGCGACAGCGACCAATTCCGTTAATGGCATATATGATGAGGAAGAGAAAACGATGCTGTCTCAGATTTACATCCTCTATGGCGATTGTCTTGTCAACGGCACATATATGAATGAAAACCTGTCGGAAGGGGTGAGAATGTATGAGAAAGCGGCCAAGACCGGCAATTTCGAAGGGGCATACAAATATGGCCTGTGTCTGCTCAATGGCCGGGGAGTGCAGCAGAATGAATCAGAAGGTTTTAATCTGTTGATGACCGCGGCCAAAGGTGAATACGCAAAGGCAATGTGGATGGTTGGTGAAAGCTATTTGAATGGAAAGGGAGTGGCGCGGGACAGCAAGCAGGCTGAATTATGGTTCGGCAAAGCCGCAAATAATAACGTGCCGGAAGCACAATACAGAATGGGGGAATTATGCCTGGATGGGGCCAATAATGAGTCAAACAACAAGAAAGCATTCGAATGGTTTCAAAAAGCGGCCAATGAAGGATATGCGCCGGCCATCGAAAAAATGGTTGAATGTTGTCAAAAAGGGATAGGCACGAAAAAAAGCGTGCAGAACGCCATGTTGTGGCGCAATCAACTGTCAAAAGGCAGAAAAGAAAAAAAGTCTTTCGACAATACAACAGATCCATTTAATAAAAATCAGAAATAATTTCACTACCTTAATTTTGCAGGGATTATGATTCCAGCGGCAGCAATGAGCGGGCGGTATCGCTTAGCCGGCCTTCAATTTTAGCGAGCAGTTTTGCTTCCAAGGCATCGCGCCGCTGGATGCGCTCCTCAGGGGAAAGTTTTGAAATGTCAATGAACCCGGCGGCCGACTGTTCATGCCCGCCGGCCGAACCTTCATGGCGGCCGATCAGGGAGCGCAGTAATCGGCCGCAATGCAAACTGGCCGATTCGCCGCGGATGGAAACAATCAGGCGATCATCGGTGAAAGCCGTGCAGAATGCCCACATGATACGTTCCATGCGCAGGAGCAAATCAGCCGTTTCCGCCACTATTTCCGGTTGTTTCACGTCCGCCAGATGGGTCCAGGCCACGCGGCCATAAGTCTGCGCATTCGTCACGGCTTCGGCCAGATAACTGTAATAAGCCCGGGGCAATGAGGCGTTTTTAATCTGTCCCAGTGTTTTCAGGTTGCATTGGTTCAACAGAAAAGTATAGGCCCGGATATCGCGTTCGGTGGCATGGCGGATAAAATCAAATGTTTCCGTGGTAATGGAATAAGCCATGATGGCGGCCAGCCATTTGGGGATCTGGATATTGGCCACCTGCAGGCATTCCCAGAGGCGGGTGCTTGTGGCGCCGAAGGATGGATTGATGTCAATTACCATGTTGGCCGGCGCCTTATATTTACCGTGATGATGATGATCAAACACGGCAATCGGCTTGACAGACGGCGGCACGGTTACATTGCCGCGCCAGGGGGCGGTATCAACAAATATCGCCGGGCACTTTTCCCGGCCGGGATGCCATTGCTGGGCAGGGGTAAGGCCGTATTTGAAATGCCGCATAATTTCCCGGTTCTCCGCCCGCGAAACAACTCCGCTAAAGACGATTTTCCCGCGCAGTTTATGGCGTTTGGCCAACAGCAACTGGATGGCGGCCGACGAGGCCATGGCGTCCGGATCGGGATAATCATGCGGAATAATCAAAACCTGTCCACGCCCGGGCAAAACTTTGGCCAATTCCGCCAGTAATTGGCCAACTTCATTGTTAACGTTCTCGTCCATAAGTAATTATTTCCGGGTAAACGCCGAATATTGCAAATTGTCAGCTTAGAGGCCGGAGGCCAGCCGCCGTCGCGCCGAAGCGGCGCTATGGCGCGACGCGAAGGCGGAAGTTCCGGAAATCAGACCGATCTCCTGATCGCTGACATCGGAGGCTCTGATGCCAGCGACTATTTAAGCATGATCCCGATCACGATCCCGGTCAGTGTAAACCCGAGAAAGGCCACGGATTTGTAGACGGAACTGAATGAAGTGATGATCAGATCAACGCTGATCCGGGAGCTCATACCCTTCATATTATACAGAAGCACAATCACGGTTACCGCGAAAAGACCCAAGGCAAATATCATTTTTTTGTTCATGGCTGACCCTCCCGACCCGCCGGATTTACCGGAAGATTTTTTCTTGCTGTTCTCACTCATTGTTACCTCTGTTAATCACGGTTTTCCTCACCGGGCGGAAAAGCGCGATTCATTTCCTCTGTCAGCGCATTCCGATAGCATTCATAAGTGCGCCGGTCAAAGCAGACAAAAACAACCTTTTGCAAATCAGCATTGATGCCAAGCGTACTGACCGTTTCGTGCAACGCTATTCCCGCCGCGCGCTCAACCGGAAACCGATATGTTCCGGTGCTTATTGACGGAAAAGCCATTGTCTTTATCCGCCTGGAAATTGCAAGCGCAAAACAATGCCGATAACAGCATGCGAAGGGCTATCATCTACGCGCGCACATCCAGCGATGATCCAGACCGGACCGGGAATGGATTCTCTGGTTCAGATCGCCCATCCATCGAGGAGCAGATAGGTGATCATAGGACAAGAATCAAGGAAATAATTCAGAAAAATCAATAAAAAATGCGTTCAAACATTACCATCAGGCTCGACAACTGAACCGAATTTTGCTTGAGTACCAGATATGTTGAAAAGAGCCATATTTCCCACCCTTGTTCTATTCTTGATTTTCATTGGGTTAATCAGCACCCTGGCTAGTGAAAAACCAAGCGAAGTAATTTCAGTCCATTTTTCTCCTAACGGCAGTTGCACTGATGCTATTGTAGATTGCCTTGATAAAGCGACAAATTCAGTCTATGTTCAGGCATATTCCTTTACATCCGCACCGATAGAGGTAGAAACGTAACTGCTTTTGCCGATTGGATAAACTGGTTAAAAATGTATCAGCCGTTAGCGAAGAGCGAAGATGTGACCCTAATCTTATGTCTTAAAATATCATGACTAAAAACAAACTAAAATTAATTGCAGGAAAAACATATGATGAATGGCTTGAACCTACAAAAAAGAAATCTGTACCGATAAAAGATCAAAAACAATATTCCAATCAATTGATTGCATTTTTAGATGTGCTTGGAATTAAGAGCTTGATAGACAAACACAGAGATGGTGATGAACATATTGCAATTGATACGATTGAAAATATTTGGAAAATAGTCGATGCTTCGACTAGTATAATGCAAAAGTCTTGCCGGATTGAGTGTTTACATATATCCGATTCGGTTGTTTTTGTATGCGAACCAGATGCTATCGTACGATTAATAGAATTGTTGTCGACCATTCAGATGCGAATAATTACTGAATGCAAATTTCTTTTACGTGGTGCAATTACAATTGGTGATGCGATCGTTAGGGAAGAAGCTAGATTTATTGTGGGTCCTGCGTATATACAAGCGTTTCAACTACAAGAAGACGATGCGATTTATCCAAGAATCATTGTTGATAAAAGTGGTCTCAGGGAAATTGAAAAACGTGAACATTTAGTTAGTGATTATCTACAACAAGATTTAGACAAAGAATTTTTCGTCGATTACATTAAGGTGTATATGAAAAAACAGTCGTTGGGTAAACAAAGAATAAGATTTATCTTGCGGAGTGAAAATATATTTAAGTATTTAAGAGATAGTTTCACAAAGAATTATCAAGATGATAAACATAACATCAGCCAAAAGTATGGATGGACAATACAATACTTTAAAGAATCAGGAGTATTAGAAAATGGACAATAAAATAACGCTAGGAATGAGTTTATTGGAAACCATAACGGTTGCGCTTTACGAAAATCCGATAATTCTTTTTAGGGAATATGTACAAAACTCGCTAGATGCTTATAACAAAACCACAATAGATGATGGCAAAGAAACTGAAAAAGATTTTCATGTGGCGATTAATATTGATACGACGTGTAAAAAAATTGTAATAATCGATAATGGTTATGGCATTGCGACAGACGAATTGTTCAGGAAAAGAATGTCAAGCATAGGAGGTTCGGATAAAGATCAAGATAGAACAAGATATATTGGGTTTAGAGGAATAGGCCGAATTTCCGGCTTGCCTTTTTGCGATAAATTAATATTTAGAAACAAACCAAATAATTCAAATATAATTCATAAGTGCACATGGGATGGGCAGAAATATCGCGATTTATTAGACAATGAAGATGTCAGAGGCGACCTGGCGTCGATTATAAATAATATAATTACTTTTGAAACAGAAATTGTAGGAAGCGAAAAAGAAAGCGACCATTTTTTTGAGGTTACTCTCGAAAACTACAGCTCAGAAGTTGTCGCAATGAGGGAAGATAAAAGCTTTGAGGAAAAATTAATTAGAATGCTACCTTTGAAATATAATCGTAATTTTAAAGGAGCAAAGAAAATTATAAATGAATATGACGCCTTTATGGGCGAATCATTGGAAAGATTTATGATCGCTGTTAAGTATAACGGTGAAAGTCTATTTAAAAGCTATGATGACAAATTTATATTGGGCTCAAATATAATATTTTGGGGGGTAAGAGGAAAACAGAAAAAGGACGGTTCTTTGGGAGATAAGATCGGCTTGCTGTGGTTTACATTCGATAAACACTTAAAATCAAATAACAATGATGACTATTATGGAGTACTGACGCGATCAAAGAATATATTAATGGGCACAAATGATACATTTGCCCAAGTTGCTAACGACAACAATCAATATATAACAACATTTAGGGAAATGGCGCAGGGGCTACGAGGCATATATGGGGAGTTGTTAATAAATTCTCCGTCTTTAAGAGATAACTCAAGAAGGGATTGGTTTCGGCCGGATCAGTATTCAATGGATTTGAATAATATAATTACAGAATTCATGCGAAGACTGCATAATTATAGATATTGTGCATCGCGATATTTTAGGAGCAATCCATCAAAAAAGAAGGAAGATTTAAAAAAAGCTTTGGATGAGTTAATTGATATCAAAAACAATAAAATCAATTACGATTACTTTTATAAAAAAGAAAAGGAAGAAGAACGAAAAGTAAGCGGCGAATCTTATTCTGACCAAGATATTCCGCATGAAAATCAGAGCATGAAAAAATGTTATGATATATTAATGAATATTATCGAAATGTATCTGAAGAAGGCAAAAATGCATGTTATTTTTTTAAAACTAAGAGCATATATTGGAAATTATTTCAAGAAAATATAATCATGGAAAAGATACTGTTAGTAGAACCAGATTACGCGAATAAGTTTCCGCCAATTGGTCTAATGAAGATTGCCTCGTATCACCGCAGGAAAGATGATTATGTTGAGTTTTATAAAGGGAAAGCTCCATATACGACAATAGTAAATTTCGACAGAGTATACATCACAACGCTGTTCACGTTTTACTATGATATTACAATTGATACCATACGACATTATTTAAATCATATACACAAAGACCATGTTTATGTCGGCGGGATATCCGCTACATTATTAGATGAGCAATATAAAAAAGATTTAAGAATCGATAATATCATTGCGGGGCAATTAACAAGTTCTTCAATAATAGGCTATAAGGATTCCATTAACATAGATGCACTTCCGTTAGATTACGATATTCTAGATGATGTCACATATAAATATCCTTCGGGTGATAATATATTTATCTATACCACGCGAGGCTGCTTAAGGGGCTGTGAGTTTTGCGCGGTTTCAAAACTAGAGCCAGTATTTAAAGACACAAATAATATTGTTAATCAGATAGAGACAATTAAGAGGAAATATGGAGACAAGCGAAATGTTCTGATTATGGATAATAATATCCTGTATTCAAACGAATTAGACAAGGTCGTGAAAGATCTAAATTCTGTTGGATATATTAACAATATGCGCAATTACATTGAGCCTAATTATTTTGATATTATGCTTAAGAAAATTAATAGAAGAAAAAATAATAATAATAAATATGATAAGCAACTAGAAGAATTAATAGAATACTTAAATTTATTTAAAAATAGAGTCACGTCGAAATGCTTTAGCAAAAGATATAACGAAATATTGAACTATATAAATAATGATAAAAACAAAATTAAAGCACTGAATAGAGTTAAAAAAGACACTATTGAAATCTTGGAAAAGTATACGTTCAAACAGAAGCTTCAAAGATATGTTGATTTCAATCAAGGACTAGATGCTCGGTTGTTGACGAAGCACAAAATGCAAATCATGTCCAATCTAGCAATTAAGCCATTTAGATTGGCGTACGACAGCCTTGCTGACGAGCAAAATTATAAGAACGCTTTTAATAACGCGTATTTATGCGGCGTTAAGTATTTTTCTAATTATATGCTTTATAATTATAAAGATTCGCCATGTGATTTATGGAAAAGACTACACAGCGCAATACTTTTATATGAAAACAAACCAGACGTCCAGGCGTTCTCATTTCCAATGAAATATGCTCCAATAAACACGACAAATAGAGAGTACATTGGAGAAAAATGGAACAAGAAATATCTGTCCGCTATTAATGTTATCTTAAATGTTACAAAAGGTGTTGTGGCAAAAGAGAAAGATTTCTTTTATGAGGCATTTGGGGGTAATAAAAAAGAATTTATTAAAATACTAACCATGCCGAATCAATTTATAAAATATAGAATGCTATTCAAAAAAAGCGGGCATATTAAAACATGGAAAAGAAAGTTTAATAATTTAAATGGTAAAGCGAAAAATACGTTATTGAAATATTTATGTGGATCAATAGATAGAAATAAAATTAAAAACAAAAAGATTATTTCAATTATAGAATTATATTCAATAACAAAGCCACCCTCGCTAAGGGCGGGCAAAAAACAGAACGGGCCAAGAGAAATTATGGTTATGTAGCCGGAATACGCATCAAACCACTACGGACAAGTTTTGTCCTGATATTGTCTGCAAATTGAAGGACGGTAGAAGCACGTTGTGTCTGGTATCCATATTAACACCATGGCATGAAATTTGCACAGTGTTACTTTCACCGAACCTCTTCGAGCGCGGTATTATAATCATTCAAATCCCCTTTTGAAAAACATACGAAAATGACCTTTTCCATGGCAGTGTCATTCTCAAGGAATCTCATGGTTTCCCTTAGTGCAATTCGACAGGCTTGATCTTTAGGATAATTATACACACCGGTGCTGATGGCAGGGAAGGCTATGGTTTTGATACCATTCTTTTTAGCCAGCGCAAGACTATTGCGGTAACAGTTAGCCAGTAATTCTGCTTCGTTTTTATTGCCACCATACCAGACCGGTCCCACTGTATGAATCACCCACTTTGCCGGAAGATTATATCCCTTGGTGATTTTCGCTTCGCCTGTTTGACAGCCATTAAGCGTTTTGCATTCTTCAAGCAATCCCGGGCCAGCAACCCTATGGATACAACCATCAACGCCACCGCCACCTAATAAAGTTGAGTTCGCTGCGTTGACAATCGCATCAACCGCCTGTTTGACAATGTCGCCTTGAATGATGTCTATTCTCCCGGCAATCTTTCCATTCATGGATAATGATCAGTTCCTATTTTCATTTTTTTCGACGGTTTCCGGCAGACTTGCCTGATATTCAAGATAAACCCGGCTCGCCTGAAGCTCATCCAAGTCGGAAAATACAGCCGCCGTTTTCCAGCCTTTTGTTTCTTTGCGCTCATGGATGTATCCATGGCTGAACTGACAGCGTTTGATGCGATTATCGTCATCCACCACGATGGCCACCGCTTTTTCCAGCCGTTCTCTTCCTTTGTTACCCAGTTTCTGAAGCTCAAAACTATCAGGATAAACCAGAGTCTGAAGGACAAACCCCAGTTTTTCTTCCATGCTTGTCGGTATCAGGTTACTGTTCATAAATTCACAGTTCTTGAATAATTTTTTAAAAAGGATAGTATTTTACCCGGAATTATTCAAGTTGGAAAAAGACCCTATGAAAACAATAAAATTGGCCGTCACCATGGGCGATCCGGGCGGCATCGGACCCGAGACAGCGTTAAAAGCCGTCTATCATTCCAGGTGGCCGGCCGCGATTCGTTTCATTCTCGTCGGCTCTTACGCGGTCTGGTTGAAATACGCAATCCGGCTCAATTTGCCGCGGCTTTATGAAGCCCGCAATATTGAGGAAACAGCCGATAAAAAGATAAGCATTTGGGATCCCCTTGATGCCGGGGGGGAAAAATACTCCATCACCAAATGGCGACCGGGGCGGACCGGCAGACCGGAAGGGCTGACCTCGCTTTTATGGATTCGCGCCGCCGCGGCCGGATGCCTGGCCGGCGCCTTTGGCGGCATGGTTACTTCGCCAATCTGCAAAAGCAGCATTCAATCGGCCGGATGTAAATTCCCAGGTCACACCGAATACCTGGCGTATTTGGCGGGATGCAAAAAGGTGGCCATGATGCTTATCGGCGGACCGCTGCGGGTCGTGCTGGCCACAAGGCATTTGCCGCTCGCCAACGTGGCGGAGAGTCTCACCCGCCGCAAAATAATTGAGGCCGTTGAGATGGCAAGCCTCGGAATAAAATGGCTGAACTTGCCGCAAAAAACCATCGGCGTCTGCGCGCTTAATCCGCATGCCGGCGACGGCGGACTGCTGGGGTACGAAGAAAAAAAAATAATCACGCCGGCGCTTGAACAATTACGCCGCGCGGGCATTAAAGTCCAAGGCCCGATACCCGCCGACGTCATTTTCCATCAAGCCCTGCAAGATAAATTCGGCGCCGTGGCGGCCATGTACCACGACCAGGGGCTTGGACCGCTCAAGATGATCGCGTTTGAACAAGGCGTCAACCTGACGCTCGGATTGCCCTTCGTGCGCACGTCGCCGGACCATGGCACGGCATTTGACATAGCCGGCAAGGGGATTGCCTCTTCTTCAAGCACGGTTGCCGCCATCAAGCTCGCCCTGCAACTTGCCGAATGCCCGAACCCCTGGAAAAGGTAAATTACATCTTCATCGCAGAATAATATGTCAGACGAACTTCTTCGCAGTCTTAATTTAACAAGTCCGGCGGATGTCCGCCGGGCCCTTGACCTGCTCAACGTCAAACCTTTAAAAACCCAGGGACAGAATTTTTTAATTGACGCCAATATTCTCGGCATCATCTTAAAGACCGCGGATTTGTCGGCCAACGATCAAGTCCTGGAAATCGGGACCGGTTTGGGCGTGCTTACCGAGGCGCTCGCCAAAACCGTCCGCCGGGTTGTTACGGTTGAAAAAGATTCGCGGTTCGCCTGTTTTTTGCAAAGCCGGTTCCAACCGGCGGCCAATATTGAATTAATTTCAGCCGATGTCATGCGGCTTGACCTGGCAAAATTCTGGGCTTCGGGCATAAACAAGATGGTTGCCAATTTGCCATACTCCGTCGGTTCCGCCATGCTGGCCGGGATATTCAAAGGCCATTCCCAGCCGGAAATGATCGTGGTCACGCTTCAGGCGGAGGTTGCCAGAAGACTGGCGGCGGAGGCAAACACCGGCGATTACGGCTTGTTAAGCATCTGGAGCCGGTTGACTTATGAAACGGAAATATGCCGGGTGGTCGGGCCCAATTGTTTTTTCCCCAGACCCGACGTGCAATCGGCGATTCTGCGCATGAAAAAACGCCGACCACCGGCCGAGGAACCCGCCGACCGCGGTTTTTTCTTTGCCTTGACAAAATACGCCTTCGGCCAGCGGCGTAAACAATTGCAGAAAATACTCTCCAACGCCCCGCCGCCGCTTCACCGGCCGGGGCCTGAATTGCGCCGGGTTTTGCAGGAGCTGGATATTGACCAGCGCATCCGCCCGGAAGCGCTCTCGGTCGGCCAATGGATACGGCTGGCCAATAGGCTGCAACAATGACCGGCGATGAATAAAATTCCGGAGAATAAAAAACAATTTTGCTGGACATAGGCGTTACTATTTCTATTCTCTAGCAGGAATCAGTTGAAAACATGGGCCCCCTTCGTCTATCGGACAGGACATCAGGTTCTCATCCTGGAAAGATGGGTTCGACTCCCGTAGGGGGCGCCAAACTGAAAAACTCGAATATCGAAATGTGAATTTCGGGTTTTCCATTCGGAGGAGTTTTATGACCACATTAAAGATATTGCAGCAACTGGCGAAGAAACACGGGACCCCCCTCTTTGTGGTGGACCATGAAGTGTTGCGCCGGAATTATGCCACTTTCAAGAAATATCTGCCGCGCGTCCAGGCGTATTACGCGGTCAAAGCCAACCCCGATGCCGCCATTGTGAAGACGCTTTACAAGGCGGGCGGGAGCTTTGACGTTGCCTCAATGCCGGAATTCCTGATCGTGTACGAACACATCAAGGACCTGCCGGCCAAGCAACGCCAGGACTGGATCTGGGACAAGATCATCTACGCCCATCCGATCAAGGCCAATGAGACGTTACAGGAGCTTGATCAATACAAGGCGCTTGTCACCTATGACAACTACGAGGAAATCAAAAAAATCAAGAAGTACGCCCCGCATTCGGGACTTGTCCTGCGGCTCAAGGTTGCCAATACCGGCGCGATGGTCGAGCTCTCATCCAAGTTCGGCGCGGAATCGGGCGAGGCCGTAAACCTCATCCTGGAAGCCGACAAGGCGGGGCTCGTCGTTGAAGGATTGAGTTTCCACGTCGGCAGCCAGACCACCAATTTTGAAAACTACGTGCAGGCCATCAATCTCGCGGCCGACGTGTTCAAGGAAGCGAAAGACCGCGGCTACACCAAGATGAACCTGCTGGATATCGGCGGCGGGTTCCCGGCGCCCTACGATGCAACCGTGAAACCGTTCCCCGAACTGGCCAGGATAATCAACGCCGAGATTGACCGGCTTTTTCCCAGGGATATCCAAATCCTGGCCGAGCCGGGAAGGTTCATGGTGGCCACGGCCGGGACCATTGTCGCAAAGATCATCGGCAAGGCCGTTCGCAACGGCAAGCTCTGCTATTACATTGACGACGGCGTTTATCACACCTTCTCCGGCATCCTCTTTGATCACTGCCAGTATCACCTGAAATCATTCAAGAAAGGAAAGAAACAGATTTGCACCGTCTTCGGCCCGACCTGCGACGCGCTTGACGTGGTCTCCATGGCCGAGGAACTTCCCCCCGACCTTGAACTCGGCGACCTGCTCTACAGCAGGGATATCGGCGCCTACAGCGTTGCCTCGTCAACCCCGTTTAACGGTTTCCCGCCCGCCAGGACGGTCCATATCAACCAATAGCTTTTACCCTTCTTCGCCAGAAAGCCCTGTGGCTCTTGACCTTCGTAGCCCCTTGGGCGAAGTAGGTTGCCACAGCTCTTGGCTTCCGCCGTCGCCCCTGGGGCTATGGCGGACAGGTCGCAGGGTTCCGCAAAGATGCCCCGTCCCGACCTCTTCGAGTCGGGGCCGCGGGGTGCTTCACTCCAGAGCTTGTGTAGCCCACGCCATAGATTTCGCTGCCCGGCGTTGCCCATCTCCTTCCTTTTTTCTGGAACAAAACGTACACGGAACATGAGACGGAATTGTCATCAGAACGTAAAAAATGAGCGCAATTTTTCAGCAAACAAATCTCTTGTCTTTATTATATTATCATATATGATAATGACACAATGAAAAATATTTCCCAACAAATCAGGAAAATGCGTCATAGCAAGGGACTGTCATTGCAGCGCGCCGCCCGTAGAATAGACACTTCCGCGGCGACCCTCTCGCGCTACGAAAACGGCTGGCAACGTTTTGAAGTTTACACCTTGAACAAGATCGCCACAGCCCTCGGATACCATATGAAAATCAGTTTCGAGCTTACCCCGTATGCCGACAAGCCTGCCGGTTTGTCCGCTACGATGCATCAATTAAAACGGCTTTTTTGGGACTGCCCGCTCAAAGCGGAACATTTCATGAAATACCCGGCCTGGATTACGGAACGCGTTCTGGAATACGGGACACTGCGCGACGTTCAAATCCTTGTTGATTTTTTTGGACGCGAAAAGTTTCTCGAAATTGTTTCGGAAATCCGCTTCAAATCCGCGCGGACGAGGGCATTCTGGCAGCATATTCTGAAAAAGGAAAACATACCATGCATGAAAAAGTTCTTCCGGCAGGAAGTCGTCAAATCCTGGCCGAATTAAAAAAGAGAGCGTCAACCGCCATCCAGGGCTGGATTCTTGCCGGCGGAACCGGCCTGGCGCTGCAAGCGGGACACAGGAAATCCGAAGATTTTGACTTTTTCCGGAATGATGGAATGGATAGCCATGCTTTGCATGAAGTCCTCGCGCAGTGCGGACCTTATGAAACACTCCAGGAGGCCGAACATACGCTCACGATCCTGCGAAAAGGCGTCAAAATATCGTTCTTCCATGTGGTGGATCGTTTCCTGTTCCGCGCCAAACCGTACAGTTTCTTCTCTGTCGCTGACGTCAGGGACATTGCATTGATGAAACTTGTTGCCATTTCCAACCGCGGGTGCCGGAAGGATTTTGTTGACCTCTACACGATTCTTCTCAGCGGACCGTCCCTCAGGGATTACTTTGATCTGCTTCCCCGCAAATACGGCCCGGAGCGGGTGAACGCTTATCATATCCTGAAGAGTCTCACGTATTTCGCGGATGCTGAAATCGAACCCATGCCGGTCATGCTGGAACCATTTAACTGGAAGGAATGCATGGCTTTCTTTGTCCGCGAAGCCCACGCCATAATGCTGCCCCCATAGCCGGTCCGGCTTTAACCCGCATTTCTCTCGCGCCTTGTGCGAGAAATGCGGGTTAAGCGGATTACGTCACCAGAGATTCCAGATTTTCTCTTGTAATCAAATCCACTTCTCTTTGCTCTTCCAGGAACGAATTCCGGAATCAACCCGTAATATCCCAACGCCCAATGAAAGCTCAGGTACGACGGGGTGTAGATCCTGTTCGCCAACACCGCAGGATTCGGGTTCACCTTCCGATACGGTTCACCAAGCGCATACATGCCGCGCCGTAAAGACTTGATTTTGCCCTGTCTCACAGGACGGGACAACTGCATACGCAATGACTGTCTCCCCCCCCCCCCCCCCGATACTTGCACCATTGTCGACAAGTCAAAGTATGGCATACTATTGATAGCAACGATAAGTTGTTCAAATCTCATGTTCGTTAATATACATTTTGTATATTATTATAAATAAGATTTTAAAATGATTTTGTGAAGCACCCCGCGGCCCCGACTCGAAGAGGTCGGGACGGGGCATCTTTGCGGAACCCTGCGACCTGTCCGCCATAGCCCCAGGGGCTACGAAGGTCAAGAGCCACAGGGCTTTCCCTGGCCGAGCTTGGGCAGGCTGGCGAAGAAGGGTAAAAAATTGGTATTGATTGATTCAAATTGACAACAATATTGTAAAGTATAAATTAAAACCCCAATGAAACTTAAAGAGGAGAATAAAAATTGACAGACGGCAATAATAACTCGGATTGCCGGCAAAATGACTGGGAAAACCCCGGATTGCTTCATCGCAACCGCGAGCCGGCGCGCGCCACCTTGTTCCCGTTTGCCGATGAATCCGAGGCGGTAAGCGGAAGACATGGCGGTAATTTTTTTGTGTCCCTCAACGGCCAATGGCGTTTCTGTCATTGCGCCGCCCCGTTTGAGGCGCCGGAACAATTTTTTGCCGCTTCCTTTGATGACCGGCAATGGACTGAAATCCCCGTTCCCGCCAATTGGCAAATGCACGGGTTTGGCCGGCCAAATTATACCAACGTCAACTATCCTTTTCCCGTGGATCCTCCCTTTGTGCCCACGGAAAATCCGGTCGGCCTTTACCGCCGCAATTTTGATGTCCCTGAAAACTGGAACGGGCGGAGAATATTTTTGAATTTTGACGGGGTGGATTCGGCTTTTTATGTCTGGATCAATTCCCGGCCGGTCGGCTTCAGCAAGGGCAGCCATCTGCCGTCAGAGTTTGATGTCACCCCTTACGTGAAACCCGGCGTGAATAATCTGGCCGTCCAGGTGTTGCAGTGGTCGGACGGCAGTTATCTTGAGGACCAGGACATGTGGCGGATGAGCGGGATATTCAGGGACGTCTATCTGCTGGCAGTTCCCCTGGTCCATATCCGCGACGCCCGGGTTCAAACCATTTTTGACAAGGACTATCGGAATGCCGTGTTGTCCTTGACGATAAAACTGAAAAATTATGGCCCGGCCGGGACAATAAATTTCGCAATTAATCTGAAACTGATTGATCCGGATGGCCGGCCGGTGATGGAAACCCGGCTGGCGGCCGACTGCATCCCTGAGACCGGCGCCGAAAAGGAGCTTGACTGGCAATCAGAAATCAAAACGCCGCGCAAATGGAACGCGGAAGAGCCGAGTTTATATACCCTTCTTTTAAGCCTTATGGATTCCGAAGGGAAAGTGGTGGAAGTCCAGAAAATCCGGGTCGGATTCCGGCAGGTTGAAATACGCGATCAGCGCCTCCTGATCAACGGCAGCCCTGTCAAATTGCGCGGCGTCAACCGGCATGAATTTCATCCCGATCATGGCCACGTGACGTCCTCTGAAGGCATGGTGCAGGACATCCTGCTGATGAAAAGGCATAACATCAACACCGTCCGCACCTCGCATTATCCCGACGATCCGCGCTGGTATGACTTGTGCGATGAATACGGCATTTACCTGATAGACGAGGCCGATCTTGAAACCCACGGCTTCGGCTACGACGCTCCCGACATCCCGGCGCGGCGTCCGGCCTGGCGGGAGGCATTCGTGGACCGGGCGGCGCGCATGGTTGCGCGGGACAAAAATCATCCCGCGGTGATTATCTGGTCCTTGGGGAATGAATCAGGTTACGGCCCCAATCACGACGCCATGGCGGCTTGGATCCGGGGCAACGACCAAACCCGGCCGATTCATTATGAGCGGGCGGAAGATGCAAAAATGGTTGACATCGTCAGCACTATGTACCCGGAAGTAAGCAGGATTGTTGACGAAGGCCGGCGCGCCGATGATCAGCGGCCTTTTTTTATGTGCGAATACGCCCATGCCATGGGCAACGGTCCCGGCAATTTGAAGGAATATTGGGACGCCATCTGGAAATATCCGCGCCTGCTCGGGGGTTGCGTGTGGGAATGGACCGATCACGGGATCCGCCGGCATACGCCCGACGGCCGCGAATGGTTTGCCTATGGCGGCGATTTCGGCGATCAGCCGAACGACGGCAACTTCTGCATTGACGGCATGGTATTCCCGGACCGGCAGCCGCACCCGTGCCTCCGGGAATATAAAAAAGTAATCCAGCCCGTCCTGGTTGAACCCCTTGATCCGTTGCAAGGAAAATTCAAAATCAGCAACCGCCATGACTTTAAGTCCCTGGAACATCTTGCCGGCCATTGGAGTCTTTATGAAGACGGCGAGCTCCGGGAGAAAGGCGATTTTGTTCCGCCGGATCTCCGGCCCGGTCAAAGCGCCGAAATTTCCCTGCCTTGCCGGCCGCCCCGGAAAGACAGTCTCGGCGAGTGGTGGATTAATTTCAGTTTTATCCTTGCTGCCGGCGCAAAGTGGGCGCCGGCCGGACATGAGGTCGCCGCCGAACAGATTTTGATTCCGGTCAAGCGGCGCGCGCCGGCGGTCATAAAACAATCAGCGCTGCCCGAACTGGCGCTGGACGAGACCAACCGCCGGTTTTTGTTCAAGGGAAAAGATTCGGAAATTACATTTGACCGTCACCGCGGGATTATTTCCTCATGGAACTGCAACGGTGTTTCCCTGGTAAAGACCGGGCCGCAGTTGCAGCTCTGGCGGGCGCCAACGGATAATGATATTCCTTTTGTTAACGATTGGCGAAATTCCGGCTTTGACCGGATCCAGCACAGGATAGAAGAAGTTAAAATTATCCGGGAAAGCAAATCGGCCGTCCGGATTGAAGTCCGGGCCGTGCTTGGCGCGTTCACCAAGTCGCCTTGTCGAGACTGCCTGCCGCCTTTGTTCAAGGCGGTTTATTCCTATTTGTTTTTCGGCTCGGGGGAGGTTGTTGTGCGAACAAGGGTGGAACCATTATCCGGAAAATTGCCGCCGTTGCCGCGGCTCGGCCTCCGGTTGCATTTGCCGCGGGATTTTGACCGGGTCAGCTGGTATGGCCGCGGCCCGCACGAGAATTATATTGACCGGCGGGAAAGCGCCTTGCTCGGCGTCTACGCCGGCACGGTGGCGGAACAATTCGTGCCTTATATAAAACCCCAGGAAAACGGCAACAAGACGGGCGTGCGCTGGGTGGCGGTCACGAACGGCAGGGGAATCGGAATCCTGGTCTCAGCCCTGCCGGAAATGGAATTCAGCGTTCACCACAACACGGCTGAGGATTTTACCCTGGCCGCGCATCCGCATGAATTGCCGCTCCGTGATGAAACCTGCCTGAATCTTGATTATCGTCAGAATGGATTGGGCAGCGCAAGCTGCGGTCCGAAACCTCTTCCGCAGTATTTATTCAACCCGGAACCGGTTGAGTTCGCCGTAAGGCTCAAGCCTTTTTCCGCCCAAAACGACAATCCGATGCAAATTCAGCGAACCGTTGTTGAATAATCGCCAACTTAGAAAAATTGTTTCATCGCATGATTTCGCGGATGACCTTTTCAACGGACTGCGACTGTCCCTTAAGATCGTATCCGCCTTCAAGGATAATCACGAGCCGGCCGGCGCAGCAGGTTTCCGCGATTTCCCGGACCGTCCGGGCCAGCGCTCCAAAATCGGCGGCGGTCAGTTTCATGCCGCCCAGCGGATCATCCGCATGGCCGTCGAACCCGGCGGAGACGAGGACAAAATCCGGCTTGAATTCCAGCGCTCTTGGTTTCAGTTTTTCATCAAACGCGGCCCGGTATTCGCAACCTCCGGCCCCCGGGGGCAGGGGAACATTCATGGTCAAACCCTCGGCCTCGCCGGAACCACGTTCCGATGCCGATCCGCTTCCGGGATAGAATGGATACTGGTGAATCGAGAAGAATAAAACCGTGGGATCGGAATAGAATATATCCTGTGTTCCGTTCCCGTGATGAACATCCCAGTCCACAATCAATATCTTTTTCAGGCGGTATTTTGATTGAATATACCTGGCCGCGATGGCGGTGTTATTAAAGATGCAAAAACCCATGGCGCGGTCCCGGCCCGCGTGATGACCGGGCGGCCGCACGGCGCAAAACGCATTCCGGATGCGATGATCCATCACGGCATCAACGGCCGCCAGCCCGCCGCCCGCCGCCAGGAGCGCGCAATCATATGATTCCCTTGAAACCGGGGTGTCGGGGGAATCAAGATAAGGACCGCCGGCGGCGCAAACAGCGGCCGCATGCCGGATGTAGGATTTGGCGTGAATCGCGGCAACCCATTGTTCCTCGCACCGGCGGGCCGGAATATGGACCAGTTGGCCGTACAGCCCGGTTGTTTTCAATTGATCCAGGAGGGCGGTTAATCGCGCGGGTTGTTCCGGATGGCCGGGACCCGGGTCATGGCGGAGATAACGCTCGTCGTACACAAAACCGGTCATCCCGGCAACGGTCTGGGCCGCGGCAAGCATGGCGATTAATCCATATCCCATCATCATTTTATTCACGGTTGTTTCAACACGAAAGAGACTCAACGGAAGCCGCAAATCTTGCGCTTGAGCGCAGTCCGTTGCATCATTTATAAAGGTTGCCGGTTATATTGTAAAGTCCTGTCGGGATGGAACCGGCTTGGCCCCATGCTCCGCCTGATCCCGCCCGGGCAGGGCGGGGATATCCTGCGGGAACGGAATGCCTCTTCTTATCCGCCGCGATTGCGGCATTGCAAATAGTTATATTTTCTCATTGACATGCAAATGATGAAATATTAACTTATTAACAAACAGTTAAAAACTAGGGAGTGAATGCCATGCTTGAGTTTGAGTCCGGTAAAAGACGCGCGGCAAACCGGGCGATTGTTCGCCGGCGGATCCTGGCCGTTATCCGGGACCATGGGCCTGTATCGCGGATTGATATCATCCGCTTGTCGCGGATGCGGCCGACGACCATATCGGCCGTAATCGGTCAACTTCTGAAGGACGGCCTGGTGCTGGAAAAGGATAAAGGCGTCTCCCGCGGTGGACGCCGGCCGGTTATGATCGAGTTGAATCCGGATGCGAAAATTGCGGTCGGCCTCCAGATATCCAAACGAAGCATCAGCGCGGCGGCGGTTAATTTGCGCGGAGAAACAGTCGCGGAGCGGCAAACCCCCATATCATTTTCAAAAGCGCATTTGATAACGAAGACCGTTATTCAATTTGTCCGTGAAGTCATTCGTTCTTTAAAAATTTCCCCGCGCCGGCTGGCCGGCGTAGGGCTTGCCGCGACCGGCCTGGTGGACGACCGCAAGGGGGTTGCGATGGTTTATTCAAATGACGGTTCGTGGCGGCAGATCGCGTTTCGCGCCAAACTGGAAAAGGCTTTGCATACCCGGGTGCGGGTGGAGCATGACACGCGCGCATTGGCAATGGCAGAGCGCTGGCAGGCCCGGGGTGGCCTTGAAGAACCCATGATATATGTCGAATACGCCGATGGCGTGGCCATGAGCTTTTTCATGAACGGTGAACTTTACCGCGGGGCGGATAATTTTGCTGGGGAATTGGGCCACATGGTGCTGGATCCCCGCGGGATGCCGTGCGATTGCGGGCAGAAAGGTTGTCTGGAAAGCCTGGTATCCGGGCGGGCCTTGGCGGAAGCAATCAACGATTATTATCGCCGCACCGGTTCGCCGGCGCGTTTGAACGAACGTCTCGCAATCGAGGATTTGATCAAGGTGTGTCAAGCGGACCGCGGTGCTGCCGCGGCGGCGGCGGCAATTGCCGCCAAACACCTGGGGCAGGCGCTGGTTAATATTGCCCACCTCTTAAATCCCCGGCGCATTGTCATCGGCGGCATATTGGGGCAGGCTTTAGGGGCAACCCTGCTTCCGCTGATCCGCCGTAATTTCAATAAACAGGCCATGGCCCCCTATGCCCGGGCCACGGATATTGTTGTTTCCCGGCAGGGGCAAAACGCGACCGCAGTAGGCGCCGCCCTCATGATGATGAGGACAGTGTTTGATTGGAATAATATTCAGATCCAGGCCGACAAATAAAAAAATAGGCGACAAATCAGGAGGAGGTCATAAAATGTCGAATGAACACCATAACAGAAAAAAATCCGCCATCAGGCTGGCCGTGGTCGGATGCGGATGCGTGGCGGAATACGGGCATATGCCGGCCATCGCCGCTTCCGATGATTGGAATTGTGTCGCCTATGTGGACGTTGACCGGGAGCGCGCGGAGTTGTTTGCCGGCAAATTTGGACAAGGCGATGTTTATACGGATTATCGCGCCGTGTTGGACCGGAAGGACATTGATGCGGTGGCGGTGCTGACTCGGCCCGTTGGCACGCATTGCCGAATTGCCGTGGATGCGATGAAAGCCGGTAAACACGTGTTCACTGAAAAACCGATCAGCGACAGCTTGAGGTCCGGCGAAAAAATGGTTAACGCCGCGAAGAGTTCCGGTAAAAAGTTATTTGTCGGATTTTTACTGCGGCACACCGATGTCTATAAAAAAATGGCGGAGGCCATTCACGCCGGAATGATCGGACAACCTGCCGTATATCGGATGATATGTTTTGAGCATTATCCCTATCAGCCCGGCAGTCAGGCTTGGAAACGGGCCTTGGATTTTATTCGGGACACCTCGCCCGGGTTTGATTGCGGCTCCCATTATGTGGATATGATGAGATGGTTTTCAGGCGCGGAGGCCGTCAGGGTGCAGGGTATGGGCGGGCGTGTTAACCCGGATGTGCCGGAGGGCTGTTTTGACTGGGAGTCATTTCACATCGAATTGAGCGATGGTTCCCGCGGCATTTATGAAGCCGGCTGGGGATTCACGTTTCCCGCCGGCCAGCTGATAAAAGAGGCCATCGGTCCCAAAGGTTATATTTGTGTGCGCATGGGAGTGATTGAGGAGGGCAGGGAAGCCGGCGCTCAGACGGTATTGGTTCAGAGGGAAACCGGCCGGGAACAGATATTGTGTGCTTCCGAACCAAAAGGATTTGCCGGCGAATGGGAGCATTTTGCCAAGATGATCAGGAATGATTTAGACCCGCAGCCGGCTTTAAAAGATGCGATTGAATCCATCAAGATCGTGGAGGCCGCGCACTACTCCGCGGTTCATGGCGGAAAAACGATCAAATTGGCCTAGCCTAGCCTGCTTATCTCACGGGGCGTGTGAGAAATGCGGGCTAGTTTATACCACCGGACCGGGAGAAACATGATGCCGATATTTTTCGGTCAACTTAAATCCCTCCTGTTGGCGTCATTTTTGTTTGATGGAATGATTGCCGTGATTATTGGCTCGACGATTGAGCCGATGATGCGCGAATTGAGCATTGGGTCGCCCGCGGTCAGCATCCTGTTGTTCTGTGACAGCCTTGGCTTTCAGGCGGCGGCGCTGGCCGGGGGGATACTCTCCGATCGTTTTGGGCGGCGTTTCTTTTTATTGGCCGGATTTGGTTTGCTGGCAGTATTCACGTTTCTGTTTTCCCGCTTGAGCATGTTTCCGTTGTTGGCGGTTGTCTGGCTGTTGATTGGCGCGGGGGCCGGGTTCCTTGAGGTGACTTTAACAAGCCTGACCGCCGACTTATGCCCGGATCGCCGCGGATTTCATTTGAATGTTGCCATGGCTTTTTTTGGGTTTGGAGCAATGCTTTGTCCGTTGGCGTCCGGGATGGTATTGGAGAATGGAGGAAGCTGGCGATTGCTCTACCTTGGGCTGGCGGTTTGTTTTGGGGTCATGTGGATATTTTTGGCCGCGGCCCCCGTGCCCGTATCCGCACCAAATGAAAAAACAGCCTTTAATCCGAGGCTTTTCCTTGACCCTCGATTTATCCTGATGACCGGCATGATGATAGCTTACGTCGGGGCGCAGCTCAGCATCAGCAGCTGGGTCTGCCTTTTTCTGGTGCGGGAACAGGGCCTGTCTTCCGCGGGAGCGGCAACCGCGCTCTCGGTGTTTTGGGGAGCGATGATCGCCGGCCGCTTATGGTGCGGCATTCTGGCCAATCGGTGGAACGAAATTCATCTTGTGATTCTGATTTCGTTTTTAGGCGTCGGGGGACTATGGCTGGCCTGTTTTATCCGGCATCCGTTGATATCCGGGGCATTGTTTGGAGCGACCGGTCTTTTTTATGGCGGCATCTGGCCGACATTGATGGCCTATGGCGCGCGAATCTTTCCCCGCGACACCGGCGCGATATTGGGAACCATGGTGGCGTCCGGCGGCGCGGGAGCAATGATTTTTCCGGTACTGCTTGGCTTCATGGCCAAATATTCATCATTAAGAATATCGTTGGCGGCGACCGGTCTGCTTTTGGTTTTCATAATCATTGGAATGATCGTTGTCGGGCGGCTTCAGCGCATGGTAACTGAAACGAAACACTAGCCCGAATGTCTCGCAAGCGGCCTTCGCCTGTGCGACATTCGGGCTAGCGCCAGGAGTTGTCGGGCGGCATTTTGCGGATTTTCGGCGGCGGTGACGGCGGTAACGACGGCGATTGTCTTGACCCCCGCCTTGACCAGGTCCGGGATGTGTTCCGCCTTGATCCCGCCCATTACCGTGAATGGAATTTTTATTCCCGCCGCTATCTTTTTCATCTTCGGAATACCGAGGAATTTTTTGTCCCAATTTTTTGTTGATGTCGGAAAAAGCGGGCCGATGTTGATATAAGAGGCGCCCGCCTGCCGGGCGGCAAGGGCTTCTTTAAGCGAGTGGGTTGACGCCCCGATTATCAAGTCAGGGGCGATTTTCCTTGCGCCGGCAACCGGCAAGTCGTCCTGGCCGAGATGGACTCCATCCGCCCCAACCGCCAGCGCGAGATCAAGGCGATCGTTTATGATCAGCAAAGCCCCGGACTTTTTGGTCATGGCCCGGACTTTTTCCGCCAATTTTCTAAGTTTTGGGAACGGCATGTCTTTTTCCCGTAGTTGCACCAAACGCACCCCGCCCGCCAACGCCGCCTTGACAATCTCCTCCGTGGACCGTCCGCGCGAAAGCGCCTGCGAAGTGACCAGATAAAGACCTGTTTTCCTGAAACGGCTCATGCGTTCGCGGTGAATGTTGCTGTTCATTTGAGAGGCAATTAAACAACTTTTCCTGATTATTGCCGAATCCGGTAATGTGTCTTATTTGCCGGATTGAGTTGCGATCTCCGAAAGGGACTTGGCGATTTCAGCGCTTAATGACGCGCATTCCATGCCTAATGCTTTTGCCAACCCGGAATAATCATGCGGTTCAATCGGTTCATTGAATTCCGATCTTTTCGTCAACATCATTTTCTTGTTTTCCAAGTCTATGACGGACCATTGCACCGTGAAAGAAACATTCTCGTTGAGCCGGCTTTCCAGCCGGACAACATCCATGATCACCTGATACTTCACCGGGAGGGCCAAATTCCAGGGAGATATCACAAGGGTTGTGCCGGGAAGAATAACCGCGAGGTTTTCGGCAATGAGGCGGGGCAGGGCAACATCCAGGGGCTCGCCCCAGCGGTCAAACTGGGCAAAGGTGATCAGGTTGTTGGTGTCCTGCGTCACGATCTGCGGCCGGTTCTGATATTCCGGAACCTTGACCGGCCCGATGCCGAGGATGACGGATGAGGGAAGATTTAATTTTTGTCCGGCATAATTCGTGTCCATGGTTTGCAGCGCGTAAAACCGGGGGGTCGGACTGTTTGACATCGCAACACACCCGCCTAATGCCAGGGCAAGGATCATGCCCGCCACCCCTGTGTTAAATCCAAGACTGACCTGTTTCATTTTATCTCCTTATGGATTTGATTTTCCTTTTAATAATGCTTCGGGATGTTGTTCAAGATATTCAAGGAAAAAACGCAGGGAACGGGCGGTCTGGGTTATCTCCAGGATGGCATCGTTCAACCCGCGAAAACCTTCCGAATTTATCAGCTTGTTTATTCCCGCGATGGTCTCTTTAACGTTGTTCGCGATTTCTTTCAGCGGCAGTTCCTGCACGATATCCATTACTCCCTGCGCCATGGGGATCGTGGGCAATTCCGGATACTGCTTCATAATGCCCAACAGTTTTGCCGGTTTGTTTGGGTGAAAATCAAATGCAATCATGAGTTGTCCCGTGACGAGACTCTGCAATTCAAGCCGCGCCCGTAATCCCTTTTTAATCAGTTCTCCATAATCGGGATATCCAATACGCTCGGCCATGCCCTTTACCCGGGATAATTCCACCTTAATGATCACGAGGATGAAAGTATCCTTGATTTTCTGGTCATAAAGCAGGTTGATCTGATCCACGGTGCCGATTTTAACTCCCCGGAAAACAACCGGGGCTCCGGTCGTAAGGCCTTTGACCGAACCATCAAAGAACAAGACATATTTATCCGCCTTTTCAAACAACATGCGTGACCCGAAAACCGATATGCCCGTCACCAGCAGGATGATTGCCCCCGTCACAAATATGCCGATCGCCGCCTTGTTCGCTTTTCTGCTCATAATCAAACTCCTTGTTTCGCTCCTCTTGTTAAAAATCTGACAACCCGCGGATCGTCGGACTTGGTCAATAAATCCTTGGGGTTTCCCGAGGCAATCATGGTTTTGCTTTCCCCATCCAGGAACACCGAATTATTTCCCACGGAAAAAATGCTGGCCAGTTCATGCGTGACAACCACGATCGTGGCGTCAAAAATGTCCCTTAACTGAAGAATCAAATCATCCAGCATTTTTGCGTTGATCGGGTCAAGCCCCGCCGAGGGTTCGTCAAAAAAAATGATATCCGGATCAAGCGCGATGGCCCGCGCCAGTCCCGCCCGCTTGCGCATTCCCCCGCTTATTTCCGAGGGATAGAAATCAGCATACCCTCCCAGCCCGACCAGGGAAAGTTTTAATTCCACCATTTCGCGTATCTCCTTGGCGGAAAGTTTTGAATACAACTGCAAAGGAAGCGCCACGTTCTCGCCCAGGGTCAATGAACTCCACAACGCGCCGCCCTGGTAAAGAACCCCGAACCGGCGCATCATATCATGCTGTTCCGTGTCAGCCGCATCCCAAAAGTTTTTCCCGTCGTATAAAACTTTGCCTTTTACCGGCGCCAGAAGGCCGATGAGGGCTTTAAGGATGGTGCTCTTGCCGCAGCCGCTTCCTCCCATTACGATAAAAATATCGCCTTTGCTTATGCTGAAATTAAGGTTGTGCAGGACGATATAGTCATTGTAGCTCAAATCAAGATTGCGCACTTCAATAACCGGATGCAGAACAGATTTCATCAATTATACTCCAAAAATCTGGCAAACAAACGTGATCCCGGCGGTCGCAATCACGATGCCGGTGATGGCCGAAACCACGGCCGACGTGGTTGCCGTTCCAACGCCGGCGGCGCTTCTTTCGCACTTCATCCCGTGATAACATCCGGTAATGGCAACGATGACGCCGAAAGCCAGGCTGTTCACCAGCCCCACCCAGAGATTATTCAACGTAACGGCCATCAGCGTATGCTGCCAATACTCCATGGGGCTGATGCCGAACATGCCCGCGCTGACTATCATGCCGCCCAGTATGCCCATCATGTCCGCATAGAGGGTCAAAAACGGCAGCATGATTATCAATGCCAGGATGCGCGGGATGACCAAAAAATCAACCGGGGCGACCCCGAGGGTCTTGAGCGCGTCTATTTCCTCGTTGGTCTGCATGATTCCCAGTTCGGCCGCAAAAGAGGCGCCGGTGCGCCCCGCCATGAGTATTCCGGACATCACCGCGCCCATCACGCGCACCATGGCAATTCCGACGATATGGGCGATATAAATCTGGGCCCCGAACATTGTAAGCTGGATCGCGCCGACAAAGGCAAAAATCATGCCCACCAGCACGCTGATCAGGGAAACAAGCAATAACGCGTCAACTCCGCATCGCTGCAAAATGTAAACAAACTCATCCTTGCGGAAACAGGCCTTGCCTCTGGCCAGCCGGCCGAAAGCCATGGTAATTTCCCCGAGGAAATCAAACAGCGCGTGCGTATCCGCGGCAACCTGCAAAGTTTTGCTTCCGACCTTTTCAAAAAACGGTTCGGCCGCCACCTTGTGCGGCCTGCCGGCACCATTCAGTGCCGACACAGAAAGCGTAAAAAGTTTCTGGACGCCCTGCGGCAGGCCTTCGTGCGTAAAATGAATGTTCCGCTGTCCGCATTCTTTGCTCAACCGGATCAAAAATGAAACAAGCCCGCTGTCCCATTTCAACGTTTCGGAAACATCAAAAGCAATTCGTTCAAGCCCGGCATGGATTGCCATCTCCGCGATAACCTCGCTCGCCGCGGGAAGGCCGTTGCCGATCTGCCAGTCCCCGCTCATTTTAAGGCGCATTGTTTTTGGCGTGGAATAATCAAAAACAAGTTTTTTTGAAGACATTAATTTGACCTTTTTCCGGATTTAACCAACAAGCGCAATTTTCCTGATTGACCGCGAGAAACACATCCGCCATGGCGGACAACCGACCCGGAAGGAACAATATCAAATCCGCCCGTGGCGCACAAGTTGGGAAAAGACGGATTCCTTTCGGACCCCATTTTTTCCTTGTTTAATTTTTCCTGATATGCAATATTTTTTTGCAATTATGGAAACGTCATTCAAACAATAGGGGATTTATAATCATGAATTATTTACGTATTATGCTGGCGGTGGCAATTGCCGGTTTGGCCTTGTCGGTCATGGCGGAGAAGACCTTTACGATCGTTGCCTTTAATATCGGCGGTCCGGACTATACGCCGGTCACGGGCGACTTTGACGGCGACGGCAAACTGGATCCGGCGGTCTATCAGGAGACGACCGGCAACTGGTACGCGGGGCTTTCCAGCAATAATTATGCTGTCGGTGCTTTCAACCTGGGCGGCGCGGGCTATACGGCGGTGGCGGGTGACTTTGACGGCGACAGCAAGTCCGATCCGGCGGTCTATCAGGAAGCGACCGGCAACTGGTACACGCGATTGTCGGGCAGTCTGTATGAAATTTTCTGGATGCCGAATTTCGGCGAGCCGGGCTATTCGCCTGTTCCGGGTGATTACGACGGCATCGGGGAGACGCAGATGGCGGTGTATCAGAGAACTTCCGGCAACTGGTACCTGATCCGGAGCTCGGACGTGGAAGTCACGGACACGAACGTGATGGCCATAATGTATTCCAATGCGATGGTGAATGCGGCCAACGTGACGGCGGGTAAAATCCAGCGGGATTTGACGGCCATCACCGAGGACAATGCCAACTTGATTTGGCGGACCAATACCGGTACGGGCGCGCGCGAGGTGCTGGTTGTGTCATTCATGAGCGCATCCACTGCCACGAGCTATTATCATGTGGGCCAGTCCACCTCCCTGCGGTATGGGGAATCATGGGTGACCTTGTCGCCGGAGCTGAAAAATATCTGCCGGAATTATACCGGTGCTAATTTGCTCCTGCGCCTGAAGCAGTTGTTGGGTTTGCCGATTACCAGCGCCAATGATACCATTGTTGAATTTTATGTTAACCAGTCGTATCTGCTCCGGCCTTCGCGTGATCCGGAAATCACCGACCGGGAAGCCGAAGTGGCGTTCCGCACCAATACTCCCTCCTATGCCAGTGTCAGCACCAATTACCAGGGCTGGTTCCAAAGGACCATTGTCAGCCGTAATTACGGCATGACCAACGGCGTCTGGAATGCATATCCCTGGACCCAGCTTGGTTACACATATGATTGGTCCAAGACCGGCAACAACGTTATGGGGCTCAGCGAGTTTGTCGTTCCGGGCGTAATGCTCTATAATGAATACAATACAACCGCATTGGTCTATGTTGTTACCGTCACCGGCGCCTTGAATTATGCAACGTCGCCGGATAATCGGGCCATTCTGCCCCGGGACGGCGGCATTACTATTGTCCCGCCGGAAGCCTGGTGATCTGCTGAAAGATAAAATCAGCGCGGGGTGGCGTCCGGCAGTCCGCCGTCAACGGGAATCGTGGCGCCGGTGGTCGGCGTCTGGCGGGTGGCAAAAAAGAGCACCGCATTGGCCACATGAGTGGCCGTGACCTTTGCTTTCAGCAGATTACGGTTGCGGTAATATTCCTCTAATTCTTTTTCATCCAGTCCCCGCGCCTTCATGCGCGATGGCCCGACTTCCGCCCACAGGCCGGATTTGCGTTTGCCGTCCGAGAATACGGCGTCCGGCGCCACCATGTTGACCCGGATATCAAACTGGGCATATTCCAGGCTGGCGACACGCGCCAGTTGATGGCTGGCCGCTTTGGTGGCGCTGTAAGCTCCGAACTGGGCGCCGGGCGAAAAAACATTTTTGGTTGAAACCAGGATGATGTCGCCCCCGGTATTCTGCCGGCATAAGCAGCGGCCGGCTTCAGCCAGCGTGAGCAGGGTGCCCTCAATATTGACTTTTTCCAGCTTGCGAAAGGCGTTTGGATCCAAGTCCATCAAGGGAGCCACCATGGCAATGCCGGCGTTGACCACGATAATATCTACGCCTCCCCACCGGCCGGCCACTTCCGCAAATCCGGCGGTGACCGATTCCTTGTCCGTCACATCCATTTGAACGCCCATGATTCGATCGGGCGCAAGGGACTTCAGTTCATTGACCAGTTCGTCCAGGGATTCCCGGACCAGGTCGGTTGCGGCCACATGGTAACCGTGCTCCAGCAATCTCCGGCAAATACCGGCGCCAATGGCGCCGGCCGCTCCTGTCACAAGGGCAATTTTATTATGGAGCGGCTGTCCATCGGCCGGCGCGCGGCGCTCAATTTGAAATAAGCCGGCATTGGCCAGCTTGACGCTGGTCGGCTCCGTTCCATGCCGGGCCTTGAATTCATCAATGGCTGCGCGGATTTTTTCCCGGACAATATCAACCGAAGCGTTTTCGTCCCATGCATTGAGTTGGAGCGGGGGCAGGGATGCCTGCTCGGCGTTAAGTATTAAAGTTAGGTTTGACCCCAAAATGACCCGGGAATAGGGGTCGTCCTCATGATCGGAGCGCTTGGCCAGCAGTCCTCGGCAAATCGGCAAAGCAAAATATAATTGCCGCAGGATTTCTTTGTCGGTTGTAATTGGTGACATATTTTCCTTCTCCCCTCCTCAAAATCAAACGTTCTTTTTTGCCTGGATGATCGCGTTCATCATAAAACCGGCGTTTTGCGCGGCGGCTTTGCCGTCAAATACGGCGCTGCCCGTCACGATGATATCGGCGCCAAGCCGGGCAACTTCGTCAATATTTTTTTTAGTTATGCCGCCGTCAAGGCCCACAAGGATATCTTTTTTCCGTTGTCTGATTATCTCCAGGAGCGCGGCCATTCGGCGCGCGGTGAAAGGGATGAAGGATTGGCCGCCCCAGCCGGGGTTGACGGCCAGCAGGAAGACCATGTCCGCTTCATCCAGCAGCGGGGGCACAACATCCAGGGGCGTGCCGGGATTCAAGGCAATACCGCGCAATAATCCGCGTTCCGGCGCGTTGGCATTGGTCATTTTTCCAAGCGTCTGCAATGCGCGATGAGGATGACGGCAGGATTCCACATGGATGGTGATCATGTCCGCGCCCGCGGCGACAAAAGCATCCAGTTGTGATAAAGGGTCCTCAATCATCAAGTGAACATCCTTCAATAACGGCGTCTTGATGGCCTTGATCAAGGGCGGCCCCATGGTCAGCATCGGGCAGAAGCGGCCGTCCATCACGTCGAAATGAAGCAGTTTTACCCCGGCGAGTTCGATTTGGCGCAGGTCCGATTCCAGGGTCATCCAGTTGGCGGTCAGGATGCCCACGCTGATGGCCGGGCAGAGAGTCCGCAATTGCTGAACAAGAGGAACGGTTTCAGGCATGGCTTACGTCTTGCTTTTTAGCTTCTGATACAATTTCAGGGCATCAGCCGGTTTCAGGTTTTTGTGAACCACATCATGCACGGCCTTGATCATGGCCGTGGGCGCATCGCTCTGGAAAATATTGCGGCCCATGTCAACCCCGGCCGCCCCTTCCTGGACGGCATTGTATGCCATGGTCAAGGCTTCGATTTCGGGCAGTTTCTTCCCGCCGGCCATGACAATGGGGACGGGGCAGGAGGCGGCGATCGTGTCAAATCCCTGCGCCACGTAATATGTTTTGACAATATGCGCGCCCAGTTCCGCGCAAATTCGGCAGGCCAGCCGGAAATACTTGGCATCCCGGACCATGTCTTTCCCCACGGCCGTCACGGCCATGACCGGAATCCCATAGCGGTTGCCCAGGTCAACCAGGCGGGTCATGTTATGCACGGACCGGGTCTCGAACTCGCCGCCGATAAACACTTGAATCGCCAATGCCGATACATTCATGCGGATGGCGTCTTCAATATCAACCGCGATTTCTTCGTTGGAAAGTTCTTTCAGGATGCTGGGGCCCCCGCTGGCGCGCATCACGATCGGCTTGGAGCAGGCGGGAGGAATCGTGGTTCGTAAAATACCGCGCGTCAGCATCAGGGCATCGGCCTCCGGCACGAGCGGCACGATGTTCAAGTCAATCCGTTCCAACCCCGTTGTCGGTCCCTGGAAATAACCATGGTCCACGGCCAGCATGACCGTTCGGCCCGTTTCAGGATTAAAAATCCGTGCCAGGCGGTTTTTCATCCCCCAATCCAGCGAGCCCGATCCCTTCAGGAAAAAACCTGGGGATTTCATCGGGATGTTTTCATAGAACTTTTTGCCTTCTTTCAATGCTTCCGGGTCCGGCATAATTTTATTTCCTTTCCATCATTTTGGTGCGGTGTTTGACGGCATCAAGCGATAAAATTTTATTCACCCGCTGTTGATTTAAAAACAGGGGTTGACCGGTTATGGAAGCGGAAACCAGGGACTTGGCGGCATCTTCGGCAACAACGCACCGGTAAAAAGCTTGTTTCAGGTTGACGCCCATTGTCAACATGCCGTGATTGACCATGAAAATGGTGTCATGATCCCTGGCGCACTGGCCCATCCGGCGGGCCAGGGCCGGCGTTGCGGGGGCGAGGTATGGCACGGAACAGGTGCGCCCCAGGTCGTTGACAAATTCCGCAAACATGGGCCGGAATTTCTTCCCGGCGCTGATTACGCCGATGACCCAGGCCGGATGCGTATGAAAGATGACCACAATATCGGGACGCGCCAGGTAGACGGCGCGATGCATGTTCGCTTCCGGGGCAGGCCGGTTTTTCCCTTGGACCTGACGCCCGGTCTTCAGCTCAATGCCGCAAAAATCGGCCGGGCGGATTTCATCCATGGCAAGGCCGTCAGGCTGCATCCAGATTTTGTCACCTTCGCGCGCGCTGATATTGCCGCCTGAACTGGTCACGAGAGATTTTGTAATTTTGGCGCCGTATTGGGCCAGTTCGTCGCGAATTGATTTCATGCTGGTTATTTCAATATATGGCGTAAAATTCTTACGATTAATTTTTGTTGCCCGCCGGTCGGGCGGGTGAATCGGTCATGTCACCGGCCGGTCCGCCCGGGACACGAAAAAAAATGTACCGGACTGCCAATTTTAAGTCAATTTTTATGTTCCGAAATTTGCAATGCTTCAGAACGTGTTAAGAAATCGGCAAAGATCGCCGAGACGGGGCTCGGCTCTACATTTTTCATGAAATTATGGACTTTTTTGTAGGAGTGCCACACCTGCCCGCAATGCTACGCATAGCAGGCGGGCCGTTGGCGTGATGATTCTGATTTTTTTACGGCTTCTCAGTTTTCGTTGGAGACGGCCTGACCACAGGCCGGAAAAGACGGGACGAGGTCTGCTTGCCCGTCGTAGCCCTTGGGCGAAGTCGGGTCCCGTCTCCATCTATCCACCTATATAACTGAGGGGGTACTGGAATTTTGGAGTCTCATTCGCCGGCGGAAATAGATAAAAATCCACAAGAGCGGCAAAGCGCCCCAATACACCGCCACCACCCAGGGATGCTGCCACCAGTTCAATCCGTTGAAGGTGTATTCAAAAAATGGCCATAAAAACGGCGTCTGGAAGCGTCCATGGCCATGCGTAAAAATATCAAGTACAATATGAGCAACCCACGCCAATGATGGAATAAACAACGGTTTCCATATTTTCCGGAGGATTAAACACGCAAGCGCCGCCACCAGCAAGCTGTGCGTGGCATTATATAAATCAAAAACATAACGCGGTAAATTATGGAAGGTGGGCGATTGCGAGTTGAGAATTAAATTAAGGAAATATATTCCGATGGATGCCAGGTCAGGCAGGACGGCGAATCCGGCCGCCGCGAGGATTGTCCAATCAATATTTGCACGCTTTCCAGGACCATCCGCGTTTTTCCTGAAACAACCGGCCAAGCCGATCCGGCTGAAAAGAGTAACGCCATATAAGGCATGAGCCACCGTATCCATTCTGCTTCACCATCGTCCTTCCGTCAGATAGCGTTTATAGGCCCGCAGGAAATTCTGGGTGTTGGCGTAGCCGCACTTGCCGGCAACCTCTTTCAAGGTGCGTTTTTTTGATGACAGCCATTGCCTGGCCCTGGTCATGAGATAGGTGAGATAATATTCGCGGGCCGCCATGCCGGTGGTGTCCTTGAAAAAGCGGGTAAAAGCGCGGCGGCTCATGCGCATGGAACCGGCCAGGGCATCAACTCCCGGAAAATGGAAGGGCGGTTGCCTGAGCCGGTTCAAAACCGCGGAAAATTCCGGCTGATTTTTATCGCGGGACGGAGCCGGAATGGCATCAGAAACATGGTCGCGGCAGGCCATGTCGTATAACTCCGCCAGCAACAGCCATAAAAGGCCCATTATCCGGGGCGTTTTGCTGGGGGACGTGGACCGATGCGACAGGTGTTTTAATTTTCCGAACAGGGCTTTGCCGGATTTGCTGAGCAGGGAAGCCTTAAAATAACGGGGAAAGACATGCGGCACGTTTCCGGAACACTCGATATGAACGTGATAAATGATATAGGGGTCAAGCCGGTCGGCGGTGTAGACATGGGGTTCGTTCGGATAGATGACGATTATATCGCCTGGCCGCAGTTTGTAACGGGTATTGCCGACAACGGCCGTGCCTTTGCCATGGATGGTATAGCTGATATGCCAGCGGTGCGGGTGCAGGTGCTTGGGCGTGGCGCAAGCCGGCGGAGCGGCAAACAAATTCGTCTCCACGGATATGATGTTTGCCTGTAATCTCCTGAATATTGCTTCACTGTCCGTCATGGGTTCTTTGCTTATATGCTACCTTTCCTTCATGGCGTGTCAACGCGGTTTTCATCTTTTCCCCGGCCCCGGTTGGACTCCAAAATCAAAAATCTAAAATTCATGGCAATCGGATGGCCTTATCGGATAGATTTTTGGCCCGGTCGGATTATTGACGGACGGCGGGTTGGAGGTATACTTAGTACTCGCGAACACAAATACACTAACGCATGGTGTTGCGCCGCAGCCAGCGGAGCAAGGCGTCCGAGCGGCGGGCATACCCAGAGGGTATGTCCCCGCTCGGAGAACGCAGCTCCACTGGCTGTGCCGTCACATCCCTTTGGGACCGCGATCTTTTCGAGCCCGGCAGTGTTGCGTATTCGAGGACATACCCTCTGGGTATGCCCGTCGAATGCGCGCCTTGCCGGAGCACGAAAATATCGCGGCCATACGTTAGCGTATTTGCGCCCGAGAGTACTTAGTTATCAAAAATGACCGCTATATTTACAGCAGGGAGGACAAAATGAACAAGGCGAGATTGATGTTGGCGGTCGGCATGATTGCGTGTCTGCCCATGGCGTTTGCGGCTGTCCGTGCCTCCGACGCGGGAACCGGCGACGTTGTCATCGCAACCAATGAGGTGGTCAATTACCATCTGCAAAAGAATCAGCCGTCCGTGACGTTCATATTGACCAACCAGGTGGACGAACCGTATTTATGGATCATGGCGCATGCTTGCGACATGCGAAAAATTGAACATGGCTCCGCCATGTTAAAAATTGAGGTCAACGGAGTGGCTGTCGGTCCGGACCGTTCGGCGCTGCAGGGGGAGACTTTTCGTACACCGGGGCATCCCAAGACATGGCGATGGGTATTGAAAAAATATGACGGTAAAAAGGAAGGATGGATTTTTAAATGGGATGTTGATTTTGTGATGAATAATCAGTGCGGAAGCGTAACCAATTTTGGGCGCTATGCAACAGCTGACTTGAATCACTGGTACGTGTTTGGTGTCAATGGAATTGCGACCAATGGCGTAAATCGAGTGACACTTACTGAATGTGTTACCGGGGAAATGAAGAAATACGTCGGGGGCTCGAAAAATTATGATGGGTTTATTGTGGGGACGCTTGGATTTGGAAATATGGAAGACATGAAACAGCGGGTGGCAGCTTATGAAAAGCAACAGATGAAGATTGATCCTGGCGAATTAACCTGGGAAAAAATAGCGGGGAAACGATATAATTTGGAAGTCCCAAAAGGCAGGACGCAGTGTTTTAATGTAAAAGATGGTTTTATCCGCCGGAACGGCAAACCGTTTTTCATGGCCTATGACAATTTTGGCGTCGGCCACGACAGCTTGCTGAAGATTTACAGTTATTATGGATTGATTAACGTGAGAATGTCGGGGATGGGCTCAATACCAGCATCCAGCATTATGGAATTGCCGATCTATCTCAAGGATGGTTGGGAAAAATATCGTCCTCGTCCTTGGGAAATGGCCGAGCTTTTAGATGAAAGCCGCATGAATTACGACCAGGGACTGCTGACGGTGCTTTATGTGTTGAGTACGGAAGGGGGAAACGATTATCTGGAAAACAATTTTCCAAATCTCTTTGCGCAATATGCGGACGGCACCGTGGCGGAAAGTTATTCCGGAATGCGTTACGAGAAATTCAATAATTTTACTCATCCGATGCTTCAGGAGTATTTGAGGCAGACGCATACGGTTTTAGGCCGCGAATTCAGGAATCATCCGGGTGTTTGCGGCGCGAGTCTATGGGAAGAAATGGGATGGCGGTTGCGACTGGGAAGCAAACTAATACCCCAGGGGCCCGAGGACATTAAAAGATACAGGGAATGGCTGGAGAGGAAATATGGCGACATTCGGACATTGAACCTTGAATGGGATACCGATTACAGGACATTTTTTGACATCAGGTTTCCGGCTCGGAGAGAACAGACGGCCAATTTTGCCAATTTTCAGTTATGGCGGAGCGAGGCGACGGTGAAATGCGCACAGATTCAGTACGAAGCCTTTAAGAGTATGGCGCCTGACCAATTTGTAATGGGCCAGAAAACTTATGGAGACATCCTTTCGAGCCAATTCTATTTGGAACATGCTGTTGACAATTGGGCATTGACGGAATGGGTGGATGTATCGCGGGAATATTCGTCGTGTACTGCCATGGCGCATCTTGGCCGTTCATCGTGCCGGGCATTCGGCGGCAAGGCGATGGAGGCGAATATTTGTTTTGCGGCCTGCGAGTTCAAGCAAAAGGACAAGGCGAACGAATGGCATCAGCTGCTGGATCAGAAAGGTAAAGCGGCTTATCCGTATATAATGCAAATGGTGTTCAACGGCAACAAGGCCTTTCATTGGGAACTTGGAAGCAGTCTCCATTTCATCCATTACAATAAACGTTGGGGCAAAGGAGTCGCAGGAGATTATACCGGACAATTATGCAGGCTTGATAACGCGGGAATCACGGCGGACGTTGTGGTTGAGGAACGGACCATGAAGATTGCCCGGGCGCAACAGTTAATCATGCGCAATGCTTCGCTGGTCTTGCCGGCCAGCGTGCCGAAATCGGACGTGGCGGTGCTGATGACGACCGCCTCGCGAATGATCGGGCACGATCCGCAGGATAAACTGGCCGGAACTAAAAAAATTATCCAGTCATGGATGAATAATGCCGGCCAGGATTTTTACATGCTGGGCGATTTATTTGACAACATGCATCTGACGTTTGACTGCGTGGAGGAACGGATTATTGATGAAATATTCAAATACAAGGTGTTGATCGTCGGGTACCAGGCCAACGTGATGAGCCGGAAGACGGCGGAGAAAATCAAGGAGTATGTTAAGAAAGGCGGGACGGTCCTGTTTTATCCCGAAGCCGGAACATGGAACAGCGTTAATTTCCAGAAGGATAAGGCAAGTAATGAAACATCGCCCGGATTCGGGTTGAGCGAACTATGTGGCGCCAAGATAGATAACGAGAAAATCATTGAGCATAGCGGCATACTGGTCAAAAACGAGGCGAGCGGATACAAGGCCGGGGAAATGGTGATGACTAACCGGTATTACGGGGTCAAACTTGAATCAGCCGGCGGCGAGGTTGTGGCCACGACTGAAGACGGCCTCCCTGTGCTGGTGAAAGGCGCGAACGGGAAGTTCTGGTATTTCGGGGGATATCTCGGATTAACGTACTATCAAAGTTTTGACGAACACGAACGTTTTGTGCAGTTGATTGAAGGTATCTTGAAATCAGCCGGGGTTGAGAAACGCGTGGAGATTGAAGGGATGGCCGATCGCCGGAAGGTAATCCCGGGTCTGCTGGAAGGGGAAGGCTACTGGCTGGTCGGGGTAAATAACTTTGACGATCAGGGGCAGAAACTGAAGATAAGAGTTAACGGGATACCAAGCGGGGAATATGAGGTGGTGGATATAAGTGGTGAAAAATTCACGTTTGAGAAGGGAAAAGACGGGAATAATCACATGAAGCCCGATCCGGAAGGCGCGCTGGTCAAATATGTGACCGGGAAAACAAGCGGGAAGGAATTGGCAGGGAGCGGGTTTGACGCGAATGTGCCAGGATATATGAGCAAGGTCTGGCTGATCCGTCCGGCGGGAGTTGAGGTGTGGGTGAACGCAACGAAAGAAGCATTGCGCTCGTATGTGGAATTGAAGAAGCCGCTGAAAATTGTAGCGGGGTATGGGTGTGACGGAGAAGAGCAGAAGTTGGCCGAGGAGTTGAGCCAGGTGCTGGCAAAGAAAGGTTTAACGGTGACGGTTGTCAAGGATAGTGAGATAAAAACTAAAGTGGTGGAAGGGAAGCTGGTTGAAGACGGGTATGAACTGGAGAAATACCGTCATGTGGTGATTGATGATGACGCCAATTTGATCCTGATCGGCAATGCCGCGGAGAATAACGCAGTAAAACATCTGGAGACGGCGGGAAACTACGTGTTTAATAAAGTGCCGGAAATAGTGGATGAAAAATATCCCGGAAAAGGACGCGGTATAATTCAACTGGTGGAAAGCATAAATCATGTTTCCTATGACGCCACCGACAAGGGCCGGGACGCCATCCTGGCGGGCGGGAGCGACCGGGAGGGAACGATCAAGGCTATAAAAGAATTGATGCGGATTTTGAAATAAACGCGGATAGACAGGATTAATGAAATGCTCAAAAAATGAATAATCGGGGCCGGACTTATTCTTTTCCTGTCCAGCAGTATGTGCAGAGTTTTTCGCGCGGCAGTCCTATGGCTTCAATTAAATCGTTTAATGCCTGGTAGGTCAGGCTGGTCAATGCCATGCGCTGGCGGATGTGATCCACCATGGCGTTATATTGGGCGCTGTCTTCCTGGCAGTATGGCCGGATGTCATATTCCCCCCCGCCTTCCAATTCCATGATTGCGCGGCGCGCCGCCAAGTCCTGTTCCGACTTGGAACGCGAAAAATTCAGGAATTTACAGCTGAATAGAAGCGGCGGGCAGGCCGGCCGCATGTGCACTTCCTTGGCGCCATGGTTGTAAAGGCGCTGGATCGTATCTTTCAACTGCGTCCCGCGGACGATGGAATCCTCGCAGAAAAGAAGGCATTTCCCGTGAATGATATTTTGAATGGGAATCAGTTTCATAACGGCCACCAGGTCCCGGACGGATTGATCCGGCGGCATGAAACTCCGCGGCCAGGTCGGGGTGTATTTTACGAATGGCCGACAATAAGGCAGGCGGGTGGCCGCCGCATAACCCAGCGCATGGCCGGTGCCGGAATCCGGGATGCCGGCCACAAGGTCAACCTCGACATTATGGCGCCGGGCAAGGCAGGCGCCGCAACAGTTGCGAACCTGTTCAACGTTGATTCCTTCATAGCAGGAAGCCGGATACCCGTAATACACCCAGAGAAACGCGCAGATTTGAAGATGCTTCCCCGGTTTTTTCAACTGCGTCATGCCTTCCGGCGTGATGTGAACGATTTCTCCCGGACCAAGATAATGTTTAATGCCGAAACCAAGGTTCGGCAGCGCGCATGTTTCAAGCGTGGCGGCCAATGCGCCCGGTTTTTCTCCGATAATCACGGGGGTGCGCCCCAGTTTGTCGCGCGCGGCATAAATTCCGTTTTCTGTCAGAAGCAAAATGGAACAAGAGCCTTGCACGGCTTCCTGCGCCAGATGCAGGCCTTCTTCAAAGGACGTTCCTTGATTGATGAAGGTGGATACTAATTCGGTCGGATTTATCTCGTTGCCGCTCATTTCCGAAAAATGCGTTGTCCGTTTTTTGAATGCCGCGCGCGTCAAATCCGCCGCGTTCAGGATTTTCCCGACCGTTACGATCGCGTACGATCCCAGATGGGAGCCGATAATCAGCGGCTGGTCTTCATTATCGCTGATGACCCCGATGCCCGTTTTTCCCTGCATGCGGTTGATATCGCTGTCAAACTTGGAACGGAACTGGGCATTGCTGATATCGTGGATGAAACGCGTGAAGTTGCTGCGCCCCTTGACGGCCAGCCCGCCGCGGCGGGTGCCGAGGTGCGAATGATAATCCGTGCCGTAAAACAAATCTTTTACACAGTCTTCCTCGGAGACAACGCCGAAAAATCCGCCCATATAAATTTCCTTCCGGTAATATATTTAAAGTTGCCTGGAAACACAATATAGGCAATTAATAAGGGAGGAAAGAGAAAAGATGTATTTACTTTTCACGCCCGGTTGGTTTGCTATGCTCACAACATATTGCCGGCCCGGGCGTCGGTCAGGTTTTAAAAAAATTAACAGGAGAGACGATGCAAAATATCCCCGTTTTGACCGTGGGCGAGCGCACGTTGGCGGAAGCTTATGAAAAAGCGCTGATCGCGCTTCATGACCACGGGATCCGTTTCCGAACCCAGTACGACAAGCCGGGCGATCCGCTCAGCCTGGATTGCACAATGAACATCACCGTGCTGGAGCCGCTGGCCGATCCGATGATTCATAAGGCGTTTCCCGGCGGCATCGAGGATTTGCGGGAATACGTGCTGGAGGTGCAGGGCATCAAGGATCACTGGGTCAAGAACATGAACGATCCCAAGGACACGCGTTGGGAATACACCTACCATGGCCGCCTCAAGGCGTACGGTCAATGGCGTGAAATTCATGATGGCTGCTCGGCGCCGGCCGGCCCTTTTGTCGTGGACCAGATCGAAGGTGTGATCCGGAAACTCGTGGAACAGCCGTTCACCCGCCAGGCCCAGATGATTACCTGGATGCCGAATATAGACCTTGAATGTTATGATCCGCCCTGCCTGCAGTCCCTCTGGTATCGCCTCGTGGAGGATGAGCAGGGCATACGCTGGTTGAACTGCAATATTCGCTTCCGGAGCAACGACGCCTGGGGCGCCACGTTCATGAATATGTTCGGCTTTATTCACTTCAACAATGAAGTGATTGCCGCCGAGGTGGCCCGTCGTTCAGGGAAAAAAGTCCGGCTGGGACGCCTGAACTGGCACGTGGATTCGTTCCATATCTACGGCAAGGATATTGAAAGCGCGAACCAGCGGTTGTTTAATCGGCTCAACACGACGGCATTCGAAGACCGGGTCTTTCATTTCCACAACCCTGATATCCAGGAAATTTACCAGCAGGCCGACGCGATGATCCTTGAGAAAATCAAAAATGAGGACGCCAAAGGTTGAGATATACAAGGTAACAAGAAGCGATTTATTTTAAAAATCAAAAGACTATGCCGTTCAAGCGGCATGGCGCATGGATATCATTGGATTGGAAAAAATGACAAGCCCGTGGACAATGTCGGCTCTGGTCGGGTTGGGGGGATTCGCCGGTTCGGTGGCCCGCTATGGTTTGAGCGTCACTGCCCAGCGGATTTCCATTGATTGGCCTCTCGGAACCCTGGCGGCAAATGTACTGGGATGCCTGCTGATCGGCATTATCACGGGGCTTGCCGCGCGGGGCGAAACCATTCCCCCGGCGGTCCGGCTCGCCCTTGCCACCGGTTTCTGCGGCGGTTTCACCACGATGTCTTCCATGATTTACGAAACCGCCGAGATGCTCCGGGCCGGTGAGTACCTGCATGCGACAATCTACACGGCCGGATCGTTTCTTCTTTCCCTGGTCGCTTTCTTTGTCGGTATCATTGCAGTGCGTGTTCTGGTCAGAATTGGAGGTGGATTATGGAACTGAAGGCAGACGCAAAACTCTTGCGGATATTCCTTGGTGAGGCCGACAAGGTCAAACACACGGCCCTTTATGAAATAATCGTGCGGGAGGCGCGGCGCACCGGACTGGCCGGGGCAACCGCGTGGCGGGGCATCATGGGCTTTGGCCCTACGAGCAGGATCCGCACCACGCGAATTCTGGACCTTTCCACGGATCTTCCGGTCATTGTCGAGATCACGGATGAGGAAGAGAAGATTAACCAATTCCTTCCCGTGCTCCACGACTTGTTCGAACAAGCTCAATGCGGCGGGTTGATCACAATGGAAAAGGTCCAGGTCATAAAGTACGTTCACGGCAAGGAATGACCTGCCTGGAATTATGTAAAAACAAAGGTTGTTACAAAATGGTTTTATCCAGTAATCTTAAAAGGGTCAAACGTGTGAAAAAATTGGCAAAGATCGCCGAGGCGGGGCTCGGCTCCTACGTTTTTAATAAAATTATGGGCTTTTTTGTAGGAGCGCACTTCGGCAGGCTCAGTGTCCTGAGCAGAGTCGAAGGACCACACCGCTCGCCTCGGCGAAGCCTGGGTTGGCGCGATGATTCTAACTCGCATTTCTCACGCGCCCCGTGAGAAATGCGCCCGAAGGGCCGAAGTAGAAGCGCATTGCGCTTCACTTCGGGGCCGCCCCGAAGCGACATTCCGTCTGCTTCGGCTAATTTTTTCACAGCTTCTCAGGGCTCATAAGTTTTACGAAGATCTTGGTTTTGAAAAGCATGGTTTCAGTTTTACAATGGAGAGCATGAAAAGCATGGCCGGCAACCGGGGTAAAATGCTGACGGTGATTCAAGGTGATTCGCCGGATGGCATGCTCTTCGTGCCGCGACTGGATATCTGGTATAACCGGAATAAAGCGCGCGGCACGCTTCCGGCAGGATATGAGAAGCTGTCATTGAAAGAGGTCGCCGCAAGGCTCGGGGTTGGGTTGCATTCCGTCATCCCCGATTTTATCCGGTCGGCGCCGGTTGAGGATATCCACCACCGTGGGCTCGGGTTCTACAACAACCCGGACTTCCCGTTCACGGTTGATTTTTCCGCCGTTGATTTTGACGTCCAGTTATCCGGGAGGGAACTGAAGGTCACCTACCACGGCGCGCGCGGGGACATAACGACCCGCTGCAGTTACGGCCGCGAATTATTTGACTCCGGGAGTTCGATTCCCGATATTCTTGAACCCGCAATCAAGAAAAGAGATGACTACGCCTGTCTGGTGGATATCCTGTCAAAAGTCCGGGTCCGGCCAACGCCGGATAAGTTCCGGGCATATTATGATCGTGTGGGCAATGCCGGCATAGCTGTTGCCTTCCTGTCTTTGGCCTGCGGGCCCATGCATCACATTATGCGCGACCTGCGGAAGTATGAGGAGTTCTGCCTTGATCTTTATGACGAGCCTTCCCTGCTTGCCATGTGCGCCGGGTCGCTAGCGGTGTTGTATGAGCAGATCATTGACAGCGTCCTGCAGACACCCGCAGAAGTGGTCCTGTTCGGGGCAAATTACGATGAGACCGTTACCTATCGGCCTTTTTTTGAGGAGCATATCGTCCCATGGTTGAACAAGGCCGCCGACCGGATCCGCCCGGCGGGAAAGTATCTGCTGACCCACGCCGACGGTGAAAATCAGGGTCTCCTGCCGGCCTTCAAGGCGTGCAGGTTTGACATTGCAGATTCAATATGCCCCGCACCCATGACCAAGGTGTCCTTTCAGGAGTATCGCGAGTTCTTCGGCCGGCGAACGACCATCTGGGGCGGGATTCCATCCATTATATTATTGGGCAGTTCCTGCTCGGACGCAGATTTTCGTGATTTCGTGCGAACGGTAATTGAGAACAGCAAGCCGTATGACCATCTCATTCTCAGCATTGCCGATACCACTCCGCCTGATGCTGATTTTGGCCGAATCCAGTATCTTGCGGAAGCATGTTCAAAAACATGGCCGGCATAAAATTGTCCATGAATGTTCATACATCCGATTCAAAACTCCCGGCAAAATTCCAACGGATGTTTCGCTCGCTTTTATACCGCAATTTCAGGTTGTTTGTCCTGGGGCAGGGGTTGTCGCTTGTCGGCACCTGGATGCAAATGATTGCCGTCGGCTGGCTCGCCTATGAACTGACGGCGGGGGAATCCGAAGGCGTGCGCGCAATCTGGCTGGGGGTTGTCGGTTTTGTCGGGCGTATTCCGACTTTTATTTTCGCCCCCTTGGGCGGCGTGTTTGTTGACCGTTTGGACCGCTGGCGCCTGGTGTTTGTGACGCAAATCATGGCAATGATTCAGGCCGCGCTCCTGGCCGTGCTTACCCTGTTGCATGTGATCACGCTGGGACAGTTGATCCTGCTGTCGTTAATGTTGGGGTTGATCAATGCCTTTGACATTCCCGGCCGGCAGTCGTTTATGGTTGAAACCGTGGAGAAACCATCCGATTTGGGCAATGCGATTGCATTAAATTCCTCGATATTTAATATAGCGCGGATAATCGGTCCGGCGATCGGCGGCATCCTGCTGAAAACGGCGGGCACGGGCTTCTGTTTTTTGTTCAATGCCGTGAGTTACATCGCTGTCATTGCGGCGTTGCTGGCCATGAAAGTGAAGCCGTCCGGCCGGATTGCCGCCACCGGTCATGTCATCAAAAACATGACTGAAGGGATGCGCTATGTCTTTAATTTTCCGCCGATCCGGAACATTTTATTCCTGCTGATGGTGGTGAGTCTTTCCGGCGCCTCGTATCCCGTGTTGCTGCCTATTTTTTCAAGCCATGTCCTGCACCAGGGGTCGGGGCTTTACGCCATGTTGTTTGCCGCCGCCGGGTTTGGCGCGCTGGCGGGTGCGGTCTTCCTTGCCTTGCGGGAATCGGTCCACGGTTTGTTGCGCTGGATTGCCGTTGCGCCGGTGATTTTCGGCATCGGGCTCGTTATCCTGGGCATGTCGCGCTGGATTTGGCTGTCGGTGCTGGCCATGCCGGTGATTGGTTTCGGCTTGCTGGTGCAGACCGCCTCGAGCAATACCGTTATTCAAACGCTTGTTGAAGATCGCATGCGCGGCCGCGTGATGAGCTTGTATTCAATGGCATTCATGGGCATGATACCGGTCGGAAGTTTGCTCTCGGGTTTGATGTCGCGGCTGGTGGGCGCGCCGGTTACCATGCTGTTGAATGGACTGTTTTGTATTGCCGGAGCGTTTGTTTTTTCCAGGAACCTGACGGAATTGCGCCGTCAAGTGCATCCGATTTATGCGCAGAAAGGAATTATTCCTGAAAATTCCGCCAGTCTGCCGAATATTTCCTGATGGTTTGGCGGTTTTCTTAAAGAAGAAATTAATATCCGATGGAACCGGGGTTGATCAGTCAAATTATTCGCACGAAACGAAGGTCATTGGCGTTGCAGATAACGCCGGACGCGAGCCTTATTGTCCGCGCTCCCCACCGGGCTTCAGAAGAAATGATCCGGCGGGCAGTTCAAGAAAAAATGCCGTGGATACTGAAAAAACAGCGGCTGGCCCGGGAAACATTTCGCCCGCCGGTCAGGCATGAATTTGTTGACGGTGAAGAGTTTCTGTATTTGGGGGCATGGCATAAATTGCTGCTGGTTCCCGGCGCCGGCGCCCCGCTTGTTTTTAATGAAAAGGAATTTTTGCTTTCAGAAACATATTCGCCGGCGGCCAGGCAGGTGTTTGAAAAATGGTACCGGGAAAAAGCATTTGAGATCATAAGCGCCCGGATAAAACCCTACGTTGAAATGACGGGATTAAAATATTCCAGCATTTCCATCACCAGGGCCAGGAAACGCTGGGGATCATGCAGCGTGAAGGGAAATCTTAATTTCAGCTGGCGTTTGATTATGACCCCGTTGGCGGCGGTGGATTATGTGATTGTTCATGAACTGGTGCATCTTGATGAGCACAATCATTCTTCGTGTTTTTGGCGGAAAGTTCGCGACCTCTTGCCGAATTACCTGCAGGCAAGGCAATGGTTGCAGGCTAATCATCAACTGTTAAACCTGTGATGTCTTGCAAAGCGCCTTGGCGAAGAAGGGTAAAACACCACGCGTAACCGGAGGTAGGGTTAAACCCCATAGCAAACGGCGGGCCCGTCGCGTAACCTGTTCCGGAAAAGGGTAAGCATGGTGGTCGCAAGGCATGGAACCCCGCAAATGGGGAGACACTGAAAGGAGCGTTATATGTTGTGGACAATTGCGGTAATACTGATGGTTCTTTGGTTACTGGGGCTGGTGAGCAGTTACACGATGGGAGGGTTCATTCACGTCCTGCTGGTGATTGCCATTATCGTGGTTCTGATCCGGGTCATTCAGGGACGTTGACTAAACCGGAAAGCCGTTATCTTGTCGTATTCAGGCAACAAACATGGAGGTTCAAGATGAGTTCAAGGGGAATAATTGCAGTCGTGTTGGTCGTTCTTGGCATCGTGGTGCTCACTTATTCAGGCATCACTTTTAAAACCAGGGGAAAACCTGTTGATATCGGTCCAGTGCACATTGAAACCACGCAAAGTCACTTCATCTCCCCGGTTGTCGGGGCGATCGCGCTTGTCGGCGGGCTCGTGTTGCTGTTAGTGGGAAACAAGAAGGACTGACCGGCGGGGCAACAGTGAACCGAACACACAAAACCAAACGATGTGCGCAGTGAAAAAAAATGCTGACATAACATCCGGGTGGTCCCGGCGGTATCAGGCGGCGTTATGCAAACACTTGGGGCAAGGCCCGGGTGCGAGCTTGCAGCCGGCGCTCGGGCTGGGACGCCAGGCGGTGGCCCTTGGGTTTGAGACGTTGGACTTGGCCAGGTTTCACGCGCAGGCCCTCGTTGCTTTAGTATCGCCGCGCGGCTCATCCCGGACCAGGCAGAGAATGATTGAACGGGCAAAAAATTTCTTTGCCGAGACCATCGTTCCGATCGAGAAGAATCACCGCGCCGCGCTGAAGGCCGCCATCCGCTTGCATCAACTGACGAATACACTGCGCCGGCGCACGGTGGAATCGTCCGCCTCGACCCGGCATTTAGAACTGGGCATTGCCCAGCGTCAGACGGCAGAAGCGGCTCTCAAAAAGAGCGCGCAACAACACGCCAAGCTGTTGACCGAGGCCCATCGCTTGCAGAAGCATTTGCGGTATCTGACGCACGAGAGTCTATCAACGCAGGAGAATGAACGGCAAAATACCAGCCGCCAGCTTCATGATGAGATTGCCCAGACCCTGCTGGCCATTAATCTCAGGCTGTTGACGTTGAAAACATCGGCCAAGGCCAACACGGAAAGCCTCAAGAAAGAGATTGACAACACGCAGCGCCTGGTGAAAGAATCCGTTAAAAGTGTCAATCTGTTCGCCCATGAATTCGTTATCCAGCATAAAAAGTAAGTCAAGATTGCTAGCGCGACAATATCAGGCGGTATTGCGCCAATACCTTCAGCAAGGCCCGCTGGCGAGTTTGCAGCCGGCGCTGAGAGTGGGACGCCACGCGGTGGTTTTGGGATTGGATACGCTGGACCTGGCGCTGATTCACGAGCAGGCATTGATTGCCCAGGCGTTGCCGTTGGACTCTTCCGCCGCCCGGGATCGCATCATCCGTCGGGCGGGGAGTTTCTTTACCAAGGCCATCCTGCCGATGGAGGAAACGCACCATACGGCTTTGGAGGCCAATGTCCGCTTGAGCCGACTGAACCGGGCGCTGAACCAGCGCACTCGGGATCTGGCGGTATCCAACCGGACGCTAAGAATGGAAATCGCCAAGCGCCGGGATGTGGAACAAACCCTTCGCCAAAGCGAGCAGCACTCCATCATGTTATTGGGCCAGTCGCGGCGCCTGCAGGAGCAATTGCGGCATCTGTCCCGCCGGATTCTGTCGGCGCAGGAGGAAGAGCGCAAGCGGATCAGCCGCGAACTGCATGATGTCATTGCCCAGGTCCTGACGGGCATCAATGTCCGGCTGGCAGTCTTGAAAACGGAGGCCACGGTCAATACCAAGGGGCTCACAAAGAACATTGCGCGCACGCAAAAGCTGGTGGAGAAGTCGGTGAACATTGTGCATCGCTTTGCTTACGACTTGCGCCCGGCGGTGCTGGACTACCTGGGGCTGATTCCCGCCCTGCATTCGTTCATGAAAAGCTTTACGAGAGAGACGGGCATTCGGGTGAGTCTGACGGCGTTTGCCGGGGGGGACAAATTGGATAGTGACCGGCGTACGGCACTCTATCGCGTCGCTCAGGAAGCGCTGGCCAATGTTGCCCGTCACGCGCAAGCCAGCCGGGTGGCAGTGAGCCTCCGGCAACTTCCCAAGGCCGTTTGTATGCAAATCAAAGACAACGGCAAATCTTTCGACGTGGAACGGATCTTGTGCCCCGGGAAGACCAAACGCATGGGGCTGCTCGGCATGCGAGAGCGGGTGGAGATGGTCGGCGGCAGCTTTAGCGTTGAATCCTCGCCGGGTAAAGGCACGGTCATCAAAGCCCAGATTCCATTCCGTAACGGCGCCAAGGAGCACGCTCGTTCATGAATTCCGCAAAACGTATCACCGTGTTGCTGGCTGAGGACCACCTGATCGTCCGCGAGGGTCTGCGGAAGCTATTGGAGGCCGAGCACGATATCGAGGTGGTTGGCGAAGCGGCCACCGGCCGCCAGGCCGTGAACATGACCAGGAAATTACGTCCCGCCGTGGTCGTCATGGACATCGCCATGCCGTTGCTTAATGGTTTGGAGGCCACCCGTCAAATTTGCCAAAGTGTCCCTGATGCCAAGGTGCTCATTCTTTCCGCTCACAGTGATGACGCCTATGTCGAGCGAGTGACGGCGTTGGGTGCGGTGGGATACCTGATCAAGCAAACCTCATCCCACTTTCTTTCCGAGGCGATCCGGGAGGTCCAGAAGGGAAACACATTTTTCAGCCCCTCCATTGCCAAGAGATTCCGCCATCACAATCAGAAGTCGCTGGATCGAAAGGGCCTGCTGAAGGTAAAGTCCGTCCGCCTGAGTTCGCGCGAGCTTGAGGTGCTCCAGCTGATTGCCGAAGGCGAGGCCAACAAGCAAATTGCGGCGGAGCTTGGCATCAGCATCAAGACAGTCGAGAAACATCGGGACCATCTCATGCAGAAGCTCGATATCCACGACACCGCCGGCCTCACCCGCTATGCCATTGCGGCGGGTATCATCGAATGCAGTGTCCAGTTGACCATCGTCTAGCAGAAAGTAATGTTGCCTGCATTTTCAGGAGCAATGCAGGTCAGGCGCCATATCCCTTCTAACTATCTTCTCGCGTTGATCAGTGTTTGGTGAGCATCTCCCAATCCTCCGCGGTAGCCTGCTTATCTCACAACCTAAAACAGGTTGTGAGATAAGCACCGGTCTGCCAATGCCTTGGGAAGGCATTGGCGCCGGCCGAAGCAGACGGAACGTCGCTTCGGGGCGGCCCCGAAGTGAAGCGCAAAGCGCTTCTACTGCGGCCCTTCGGGCGCATTTCTCACGGGGCGTGTGAGAAATGCGGGGTAGGGTTACACCCCATAGCCAATGTTCGATCCCTGGCTTAATCTTTTGCCAAGGGAAAAAACAGAAACCAAAAAAAGGAGGTTGTACAACCATAAAGCATGTAACGGAAACTTTTTAACCGATGGGGGGCATCCCCCTCAACAACAGAAACAAGGAAATAAAAATGGAATCGAAAGCAATGTATTGTTTAGCGTTTAGCGCGGTAGTAACCGCAATGTTCGTGATCAGTACGCCTGTGCGCGCGACGGAATTGGATGACAGCATCGAGCCAACGTTCAAAAAGACCTACGTCTATAAGACGTATCTCAAGGATGATTCGATCAGTACCGGGGCCAAGGATGGTGTCGTTACCTTGACCGGGACTGTGGCGGATGAATCCCACAAGGCATTGGCGCAGGACACCGTGGCAAGTTTGCCCGGGGTCACCAGCGTGGATAATAAACTGGCGACCAAAGCCGAAGTTGCCGCCGAAAACGCGGATATGTGGATCGTCAGGAAGGTAAAACTCACCCTGCTGTTCCATCGCAACGTCAATGCCGGCAAAACCACCGTCGAGGTGAAAGATGGAATCGTGACGCTGAAAGGCGAAGCTTCCAGCATGGCCCAGAAGGAACTGACCGCCGAATACGCCAAAGATATCGAAGGCGTGAAAGAAGTAAAGAATGAGATGACGGTGGCGGCGACTCCGGAAAAGGCGGAGCAAACCGCGGGCGAGAAGATGGATGACGCATCCGTCACCGCCCAGGTCAAGATGGCGTTGTTGACCCATCGGTCAACCAGTTCCATGAAGACCAAGGTTGAGACACGGGATGGCGAGGTCACGTTGAGCGGCATTGCCAAGAACGCGGCCGAAAAGTCCCTGGTCACGAAGCTCGTCACCGACATTCAGGGCGTGAGCAGCGTGAATAACCAGATGACGGTCGAAGAGACCCCAACCAAGTAGCCCGACTGGCTTGGCTGATTGTTGCCGGTTGGCGCGTCACCCGCGCCAGCCGGCGACACGGCCGGGCATAATGAAAGGAGAAGCAACATGACTATCGGAACGATATTATTGATAATCTTGATTCTCGTTCTCGTGGGCGCATTACCCACCTGGCCCCATAGCAAAAGCTGGGGTTACTACCCAAGCGGCGGGCTTGGACTCGTTGTCTTGATTCTGCTCATACTGCTTCTTTTGGGCCGGATCTAGAGATCGGGGCTATTTAGCTTTCGCAAGAAAAGGAATTGATGACATGAAGGGCTCAATCAAGGTAGTGAAGGGTCGCATTGAAGAAGCGGCGGGCGCGCTGGCCGGCAACGACCAACTGCGCGCCAAGGGCCAGACGGATCAGGCCGCGGGTCACATCAGGCAAGCCGCCGAAAATGGCGTCCGGCAAGCCAGGGAGTCCGCCCGGAAGATCGTGGACAAAGTGAGGAATATTACGCAAGCGGCCATCGCCAAAGTCTAAAACAGGTATTAGCGCATCATTGCCGGCGGGTGCGGGATGCGCGCTCACCGACGGCGAATCCATTTACAGGAGGAAATTAAAATGAAAATAAATTATCAACGGGCATTTGCAGGCAATGGAATAAAACTAATTTTCACCGGCCTTGCCCTGGCGGCGAGCGTGATGTTGACGCAACCCGTGATGGCCGCCGGCCCGGCGCCAGCAGACCTTGGTTCAGCGGTAATCACCACGAATGGGGACGCCATTAATGAAGATGTCGGGATGAGTCCGCTCGCCGGGGCTGCCATAGGATTGACGTCCGCACAAGTGAACGGGACAATCTATGCGGTTGATAATACAGTTTTTTCAGATTCAGTGATGGACCTGGTCATTAAGGCGAACGGTTCTAACAATGATATTAGCATTAATAGCGGGGATAACCTGTCAATCTCAGTACAGCTTAATCTGGGAGAATATCCCAGAGCTTATGTTGATTGGTGGATAGTTGCCCGTGCGAATTCAAGTTGGTACTACCTGAATAGCTCAATGCAGTGGACGCAATTTGAAAGATTTCTATCGAATTGCCATCCGGTGTACCGGGGTTATTTGTTCAATCTGCCTGAAACACAAGCGTTGAACATAACTGGCTTGGCAGTTGGAGAATATACGTTCTGGTTCGCTGTTGATCAGATGGATTGGATTTGGATCGATTCGGTGAAAGTTACCGTGCAGTAAGCCGGGTTGAGCTGCAATCATGATGTTTCATGTAGCGCCATCAACCTGGGTGGTCGGGCAATTATATTCATGTTCAACGGCGTTTGACAGGAAGCTGATTAAACCCGCCGGTTTGCTGACGTCGTCGGCTGGTTAGGGTTACACCCCATAGTCATGATCCGAGTTCTGGCGTAATCTTTTTCAAAAGTCCCGTCAAAGCCGGAAGAAAGGTTTGCCGGGCATGCTGAAAACAGGTGGAACATTGGTATCGTTGTTATGTTTGCTTTGAAAGGAGTTACGCATCAAAAAATTACTGCATATTATTGCGACGCCCCGCGCCGAGGAATCAAGGACCCTTAAAGTCAGCGCGTCTTTTCTGGAGGCCTTTACCAAGAGCCATCCTGAATGGGTGGTCGAAGAGTTGGACCTTTCCAAAGAAGAGCTTCCCGGCTTGACCGTAAAACGAGTTGACGGCAAGTACATGCTTTTAGGCGGCAGGGAGCTGTCGGGGCAGTTCAAGGCAGCCTGGCAGGAGATAATCCGGCACATGGAAAGATTTCTTTCCGCCGATGCCTATCTCTTAAGCACTCCGATGTGGAATTTTTCAATTCCTTATACATTAAAACATTATCTGGATGTCATTGTGCAGCCGAAATACCTTTTTCAATATACCGAGACCGGCGTGGAAGGCCTGGTAAAAAACAGAAAGATGGCGGTGATCATTTCAAGGGGAGGAGAATATGACACCCCCGAATCCCGCGCCTTTGACCATCAGGAGCCTTATTTGCGCACCATCTTTGGTTTTGTCGGGATTAAGGATATCCAATTCATTATTGTCCAGCCGACGGATATGGGAGAGACAATACAAGCACAGAAGATCCGGGAGGCGCAGGCTAAAGCCGGCGAACTCGCCAAACAATTTTGAAGTTAAAGAAAGGGGCGGCTTGATGCCCAGGGATATTCCAGTAGGAAACGGCAACCTGCTCATCGCATTCGACAAAGATTACAATTTAAGGGAATTTTATTTCCCGCATGTCGGCGAAGAGAACCACACCAAAGGAGAGCCGTTTCGTTTCGGTGTTTGGGTCAATGGTGCATTCAGCTGGATCGGGCATGGCTGGCAGATCAAGAGAGATTATCTTGATGACTCTTTGGTCACGAACGTTGAACTTATCCATGATGAGTTCAAAATTCGCATCGTAGCAAACGATCTGGTCGATTTTCATGAAAATATTTATTTGAAAAAGTTGACCGTCGAAAACCTGTCAAACGAAGACAAGGAAGTCCGTTTATTTCTCGCTCACGACTTTCATATACTAGGCAATGACATCGGCGATACGGCTGCCTATCGGCCTGAAGTGAACGGACTTCTCCACTATAAAGGGGAACGTCATTTTTTGATCAATATTTTTGCCAATAAAAAATATGGCATTGACTTGTTTGCCACGGGAAATAAGGGCCATTCGAAAGAGCAAGGGACATGGAAAGATGCGGAAGATGGATTATTAAGCGGAAATCCCATCGCGCAGGGCTCCGTTGATTCTGTCCTTGGTATTCCGTTGCGGCTGAAAGGCAAAGAAAAAGATGTTTGCTATTGCTGGATATGCGCGGGTAAAAATTGGGAAGAGGTCGCAGCCCTTAATGGTGCTGTCGTTAAAAAGCATCCGGAAGCGGTCTTTAAGCGCACGGCGGATTACTGGAAGCTATGGGTCAACAAGGATGGATTAAACTGCGATCTGTTGCCTGCGGACATTATGCGGCTTTACAAAAAAAGCCTTTTGATCTGTCGTACGCAGATTAATAATTGCGGGAGTATTATCGCCGCCAATGATTCGGACGCGGCCTGTTTTAACCGTGACACCTATAGCTATATGTGGACACGTGATGCCGCTTTGGTTGCCTATGCCTTGGATTTGGCCGGGTATTCCGGCATAACGTGCAATTTTTTCAATCTTTGCGCAAAGCTTATTGAAAAAGGAGGGTATTTTCTTCATAAATACACTTCTTCAGGGTCGTTGGCCAGTTCCTGGCACCCCTGGCAAAAAGACAAGAAATATCAACTGCCGATACAGGAAGATGAAACAGCTCTGGTCATTTGGGCATTATGGCAACATTACGAGAAGTACAGGGATATCGAATTTATCAAACCGCTCTACAAGCCTTTGATCAAGACCGCCGCGGATTTCATGATGGATTATCTGGATGCGCGGACGGGCCTTCCGCTGCCAAGCTATGACCTTTGGGAAGAACGGCAAGGCATCCTCACCTTTACGACGTCTACGGTTTACGGAGGATTGATGGCGGCGGCTAATTTCACCGAGGCATTTGGAGAGATTGAAATTGCCCGGGAATATTGCGAAGGCGCATTGATGGTGCGTCAGGCCATGGATAAACACCTTTACCTGGAAAAAGAAAAACGTTTTGCCCGGATGGTAAACTTTCATCCAGACGGCGCCAGGGAAATTGACGCGACGGTCGACGCCAGCCTTTACGGAATATTTGCCTTCGGCGCCTACAGCCCCGATGACGAAAAGGTGCGTAATACTATGCGGCAAATTTATGAAAAATTATGGTGTCAGTCCAAAGTGGGAGGTCTGGCGCGTTATGAAAATGATTCTTATCATCGTGTCAGCAATGAAGTGCCTGGTAATCCCTGGTTTGTCACTACGCTATGGATGGCGCAGTATTATATCGCCGTGGCAAAAGATAAAAATGAATTGGACAATGCATTGGCTATCATGCGCTGGGCGACAGAACACGCTTTACCCAGCGGCGTCTTGGCCGAGCAGGTCAATCCGCTGACTAACGAACCGCTTTCTGTTTCTCCGTTAACATGGAGTCATGCGACGTATATTGCCGTGGTTCAGGAATATCTTGATAAACTTCTGGAGACCGAGAAGTGCACTGCGTGCGGGCTCTCTAAAGATTCCAAGTATGCAAGAAAGGCGGTCCGTTAAAGTTGGCCTGGGGTAAGTAAAGTTTTGGATATTGAGACAAAAATGTAATTATCCACGAGGTTGAAAGCCATTATGGCGTAAAACCGTCATGCGATCAAGGAAAGGAAATTATGCTAAGAAAAATAAAGAAAATACTTAAAAGTAAACCAACCATTGAAGGCGCAGGAGTGCATTTAAAAAGGGCCTTTGGGTATTATCATGTGCCGCAATTAGACCCGTTTTTAATGTTGGACGATTTTCATTCCGATAACCCGGAACATTATTTACCCGGCTTTCCCTGGCATCCGCATCGCGGGATAGAAACGATCACGTATGTGCTGCATGGCGACGTAGATCATGGCGATAGCATGGGGCATAAGGGGGTTATTTCTTCGGGTGATGTCCAGTGGATGACCGCCGGCAGTGGTGTTATTCACCAGGAAATGCCGAAAGGGGATAAAAAGGGGCTGATGTGGGGCTTTCAGCTGTGGGCGAACCTTCCGGCAAAGCAGAAGTTGATGGATCCCCGATACCGTGATGTGAAAAAGAACACGATCCCGGAGGTAAAACGCAAAGACGGGACCGCGATCAAAATCATATGCGGAAGAGTGGATGGCATCCAGGGGCCGGTAAAGGATATTGTTATTGAGCCGGAGTATCTGGATGTATCGGTGCCTGCCCAGACAACATTCATTCATAATGTCAAATCCGGCCATACCGTGTTTGCGTATGTGTTTGAAGGAGAAGCTTATTTCGACAAGGGGCAGGATTCATTTGCCTACGAAGTCGAAGGCGCCAATTATTTTGATTTTAAGAGAGAGTGCCTGGTAAAACCGGAAAGTCTTGTGCTGTATGGAGACGGTGATGAACTCAATATCACGACAAAAGGAAAATCCGCAAGGTTTCTTTTGGTTTCCGGTAAACCCCTGCAGGAGCCGGTGGCATGGTATGGCCCTATTGTTATGAATACGCAAGAGGAACTTAAGGTGGCTTTCGAGGAGTATAACAACGGCACCTTTATAAAAAAAGGTTGACCATTCCCGCAAGATAGAAGGTGTTTTTGAATGAAAATTATTGCATTTAACGGCAGTCCGAAGAAAGGCTGGAATAATCCGACAGAAAGTTGAGTCATGATAAAAAGTTGGGCGTTTAGAAGAAAGGGATTGATAGGCTATGTTTGAGCCGCATTCCAAGCCTTATGTCTTCCAGTCCAATCAGGTATGCCAATACGAATCCGTGACAGGAAACTATGGCATGGATTTAAGTATATTCCCGGCACGGTAGGGTTACACCCTATAGCCAATGTCCGCCCCCTGGTGTAACCTGTTTAGAATGAAAACCCAAAAAAGAGGAGAGAGAATATGAGCAAAAAAGCGACAAGGAAATGTTGTGGTGAGGATAAAATGTGCGCCCTCGCATGTTGTCCGTGCACTTTGGATATCAAGAAGATGACGCCGTTAGTGAACAAGCCCACGTTTATCTGTAAGAGCTGCGGGCGGGTTGCAAACGAGAAGAAAAACCTGTGTGTGCCTGTCAGCCTCCGGTAGCAGGAACGATCGTCCTTATGTTTGCTTTATAGGAGGAAACATGATGAGTAATAATAAGCTGCAAAGTGCTTCTGAACATGTCCTGGCGCCATTGCCCTACGCGGAAAACGCGCTGGAACCTGTGATCTCCGCAAGAACAATTTCTTTCCACTACGGCAAGCATCACAAGGGATACGTTGACAACCTGAACAAGCTGATAGCCGGAACGGAATTGGCGGAGCTGACGCTGGAGAAGATCATCACCGCGACAGCCGGTAAAGCTGACAAGACCGCGATTTTCAATAATGCGGCGCAAGCTTGGAACCACACGTTTTATTGGAGTAGTCTTAGCCCGATGGGCGGTGGTGAACCCCCCGTCGTGTTTAAACAGAAGATCGAGGCCGTCTTCGGAACTCTGGATGTGTGCAAGCAGGAGTTGGTGACTGCGGCAACGACCCAGTTCGGCAGCGGCTGGGCATGGCTCGTGCTGGATGGCGACAAGCTCAAGGTGGTCAAGACCGGTAATGCGGATTCACCTCTGACCAAGGGCATGAAACCGCTGTTGACCATTGATGTGTGGGAACACGCCTACTACCTGGATTACCAGAACCGTCGTGCGGACTATGTTAACGCAGTGCTGGATAAACTGATTAATTGGAATTTCGCGGCCGAGAACCTTGGCTGATGACAGCCTGAATGGTCGCATTCTTTGTCGTTAAGCGAAAAGCCCGAAAAGAATTAAAACAGGAGATAACCATGAACGAAATGTTCTGTTTCCAATGCGAACAAACGGCGGGTGGCAAAGGCTGCACCCGCAGGGGTGTCTGCGGCAAGAAGCCCGAGGTGGCGCGGCTCCAAGATGAAATCACCGCCGCCCTCATCACGTTGGCGCGCGCGGCCGACGGCAAGCCCGCCTGCGCTAAATGCGAGGCGCTCTTCATGGACGCGCTCTTCATGACCGTCACCAACGTGAACTTCGACGAGCCCGCCCTCGCTGCCATGCGCGACCGCATCCTGCACGCCGTTGAGAAGTATGGCGCCGCGCCCGCCTACAATCCGGACGACCTCTTCCACGGCAACACGGACATCGTCTCGCTGCGCTCCACCCTGCTTTTCGGACTGCGCGGCATGGCCGCCTATGCTCACCACGCCCGCATACTGGGCAAGACCGATCCGGAGGTTTCCGGCTGGTTCGTCAAAGGCATGAAGGCTCTCGGCGACGACCACAGTGTCGAAGATTGGCTCGGCCTGATCCTCGAGTTCGGCAATGTTAATTTGAAGTGCATGGCGCTGCTCGACGCCGCCAACACCGGGACCTACGGCAACCCGGTTCCAACACCGGTCTCCATGACCCGCGCAAAAGGTCCCTTCATCGTCATCACCGGCCACGACCTGCACGACCTCAAAATGCTCTTGGAGCAGACCGTCGGCAAGGGCGTCAACATCTACACTCATGGCGAGATGCTGCCCGCCCATGCCTATCCGGAACTCAAGAAATACCCGCAACTCAAGGGCAACTTCGGCACTGCGTGGCAGAATCAGCAGAAGGAGTTTGATAACCTGCCCGGCGTCGTGCTCTATACAACGAACTGCATCATGCCGCCCAAGCCTTCCTACACTGCCAACCTCTATACCACGGCGGAAGTCGGCTGGCCCGGCGTCAAACACATCGTCGCGAACGTGGACGGCAAGAAGGACTTCTCCGCCATGATCGCCCACGCAATCAAAGTCGGCGGCTGGACGGAAGAGGTCAAGGGCGAGCCATTGTTGACCGGCTTCGGCCACAACGCTGTCATGTCAGTGGCCGACAAGGTGGTCGCGGCGGTCAAGTCCGGCGCGGTCAAGCACATTTTCCTCGTGGGCGGTTGCGACGGCGCCAAGCTCGGTCGCGATTACTATACGAAGTTTGTGGAGCAGGCGCCGAAAGACACGCTGATCCTCACCCTCGCCTGCGGCAAATTCCGCTTCAACCATCTGCAGGCCAAGCTGGGCGACATCGGCGGCATTCCGCGCCTGCTCGATATGGGCCAGTGCAACGACGCCTACTCGGCGATCCAGGTGGCCGTCGCGCTGTCAAAGGTCTTTGGCTGCGGCGTGAACGACCTGCCGCTCTCGCTCATCCTCTCCTGGTATGAACAGAAAGCGGTCTGCATCCTGCTCACGCTGCTCGCGCTCGGGATAAAGAACATCCGTATCGGGCCCAGCCTGCCGGCCTTTGTCTCACCGACCGTGCTGAACGTGCTTGTCACGAAGTTCGGTCTCACCCCGATCAAGACGGCCGAAGAGGATCTGAAGACGATCCTCGGGTAAACGGCGTAACCGCCCGTATCCGGCGCGAAGCCACGCCTAAAGGATGTTAAACCATGAAAACAAAGACTCTCGCTCCGGAACAGCTCCACAAGATGGATGCCTACTGGCGGGCCGCGAACTATCTGTCGGTCGGCCAGATTTATCTTTATGATAATCCGCTGCTGAAGAAGCCGCTGAAACTGGAGCACATCAAGCCGCGGCTCCTCGGCCACTGGGGCACAACGCCGGGCCTGAACTTTATCTACGTTCACTTGAATCGCGTCATCAAAGAACACGACCTGAACGTGATCTACATCACTGGGCCGGGCCACGGCGGTCCGGGGATCGTGGCTAACACCTATCTTGAGGGCACGTATAGCGAAGTTTACCCAAACATCTCGCAAGATGAGGCCGGGATGAAGCGGTTGTTCAAACAGTTCTCCTTTCCCGGCGGCATCCCGAGTCATGTCGCTCCGGAGACGCCGGGCTCGATTCACGAGGGCGGTGAACTGGGCTATTCGTTGTCGCACGCTTTTGGCGCGGTGTTCGATAATCCCGGCTTGCTCGTTGCGTGCGTTGTCGGCGATGGCGAAGCGGAGACCGGCCCGCTTGCCACCAGTTGGCACTCGAACAAGTTTCTCAATCCGGTCCACGACGGCGCGGTGTTGCCGATCCTGCACTTGAACGGCTACAAGATTGCCGGTCCCACCGTGTTGGCCCGCATTCCCCGCGATGAGCTTGAAACGCTCTTCCGCGGCTACGGTTACGTGCCGTATTTTGTCGAGGGCGATGACCCGATGGAAATGCACCGGCTCATGGCTGCCACCCTCAACGCCACGGTCGTCGCGATTCAACGCATCCAAAACAACGCCCGGGCCAGCGGATTTAAAAGGCGCCCACGCTGGCCCATGATTATTTTGCGCTCACCGAAGGGCTGGACCGGCCCGAAGGTTGTGGATGGCAAACCGACGGAAGGAACATTCCGCGCGCATCAGGTCCCGATGGGCGACATGCGCCATCCGGGCCATGTGAAGATTTTGGAAAAGTGGATGAAGAGCTATCGCCCGCAGGAGTTGTTCGACAAGACCGGCCGGCTCATTCCTGAACTTGCCGAACTGGCGCCAAGGGGCGAACGCCGCATGAGCGCCAATCCCCACGCCAACGGCGGCCTGCTCCTGCGCGACCTGCGCCTGCCGGATTTTCGCGACTACGCGGTGAAGGTGCCGATGCCTGGCGCCGTGGATGACGAAGCCACGCGCATCCAGGGCCGGTTCATCCGCGATGTGATCAAGCTCAACCCGGCCAACTTTCGTGTCTTCAGCCCGGACGAAACAACCTCGAACCGCTGGGGCGCCGTCTTCGATGTGACGGACCGCTGCTCGACTGCGGAAATCATTCCCGGCGACGACCATATCGCGCCCGCCGGCCGGGTGATGGAAATGTTGAGCGAACACCAGTGCGAAGGTTGGCTCGAAGGTTATCTGCTTACTGGTCGCCACGGATTTTTATCATGCTACGAGGCGTTCATCCACATCGTTGATTCGATGTTCAACCAGCATGCCAAGTGGTTAAAGGTGGCGAGTCACATTCCGTGGCGCCGGCCGATTGCATCCTTGAACTACCTGCTCTCGTCGCACGTGTGGCGGCAGGACCATAACGGCTTCAGCCATCAAGACCCCGGCTTCATTGACCACGTGGTCAACAAGAAAGCCGAAATCATTCGCGTCTATCTGCCGCCCGATGCGAACACGCTGCTCTCCGTGACGGATCACTGTCTGCGCAGCCGCAATTACGTGAACGTGATCGTTGCCGGCAAACAAAGCGCGCCCCAGTGGCTCGACCTGGATGCCGCCGTTAAACATTGCACCGCCGGCATCGGCATCTGGCCGTGGGCCGGCAATGACCGGGGCGGCGAGCCGGATGTGGTCATGGCATGCTGTGGCGACGTGCCCACTCTGGAGACACTTGCCGCCGTCGAGTTGCTGAGAAAACATTTTCCCGAGCTGAAAGTCCGGGTGATCAATGTGGTTGATTTGATGAAGCTCCAGCCGCAGAGCGAACACCCGCACGGCCTGGACGACAAAGATTTTGACGCGCTTTTTACCAAAGACAAGCCCATCATCTTCGCCTTTCACGGTTATCCATTGCTCATCCATCGCCTGACCTATCGCCGCACGAACCACCCTAATCTGCACGTGCGCGGCTACAAGGAAGAAGGCACGACCACCACACCGTTCGACATGACGGTGATGAACGACCTGGACCGGTTTCATCTGGTCGCCGACGTCATTGACCGCGTGCCCCGGCTCGGCCCGAAAGCGGCCTGCGTCAAGCAAGCCATCCGTGACAAACTCATCGCGCACAAGCAATATATTGCGAAGCATGGCGAGGATCTGCCGGAGATCCGGAATTGGAAGTGGGGCGCAACCAGCGCCGGCAAACCGGCTTAAACTGCGCAGGAGCCGGAGAGGATGTCCGCCATGTGAACGCCGCCAGGATGGTCGTGATGATCAAGTGGCGCGTTGGCGAATGACGGTGGTGGCGGAAAATACATTGACCAGGCCATAAATCGTAACAGGATATTCAAGAAAGATGACATCATGACGGATACAGCCGATAGACAACACCGCTCGATCCTGCAAAGAATTGCCCATCGGGCGATGCTTGCAAGAGGACTTGTTCCTGATTTTCCGCCCCAGGCGCTCGCCGAGCTCGAGGGAATCCACGGGCCGGCGTTGCAATCTGGGGGATCAATGCGCGATCTCAGTGGCCTTCCCTGGTGCTCGCTTGACAACGATGATTCGCGCGATCTGGACCAGCTTACCGTTGCCGAAGCCATGCCCGCCGGGGCCGTCAAGGTCCTGGTCGCCATTGCCGATGTTGACGCTCTCGTCAAGAAGCGATCGGCGATTGACGATCATGCGCGGCAAAACACGACCTCGGTCTACACGGTTGCCGAAATATTTCCGATGCTGCCCGAGAAACTTTCCACGAACCTCACTTCCCTCAACCCGGAATCAGACCGCCTGGCGATCGTCGTTGAAATGGTTGTCGCCGGGGATGGCTCGCTGCAGAGCTCGAACCTTTATGGAGCGACGGTGCGTAATCATGCGAAGCTTGCCTACAACAGCGTTGCCGGCTGGCTGGAAGGTAACGGGCCGATGCCGCAAGGGATCGGCGCGGTCAAAGGCCTCGAAGAGAACCTCCGGCTCCAGGACCGCGTAGCCCGGAAAATGAAGGCGTTGCGGCGCCTGCACGGTGCGCTTGATCTCGAGACAATAAAGGCCCGGCCGGTCTTTGCCGGGGATGAGCTCAAGGACTTGGAAGTGGAAAAAAGGAACAGCGCCAAAGACATTATTGAGGACTTCATGATCGCGGCCAACGGGGTTGCCGCACGTTACCTCGCGTCCAAAAAGTTTCCGGCGCTGCGGCGCGTAGTCCGCACACCCAAACGCTGGGGGCGGATTATCGAGCTTGCCGCACAGCAAGGCGCAACATTGCCCAAGGAACCGGACTCAAAGGCCCTGGAGCAATTTCTGGTATCGGCGCAAGCCGCCGATCCTCTCCGCTTTCCCGATCTTTCTCTCAGTGTCGTCAAGCTCCTGGGGGCGGGTGAATACATCGTCGAACTTCCGGGCGGCAGTGTCGCCGGGCACTTCGGCCTTGCGGTCAAGGACTATGCCCACTCCACCGCCCCGAACCGCCGCTACCCCGATCTGATTACACAACGATTGCTGAAAGCAGCAATGGCGGGACGTTCCCGGCCCTATGAGAACGACGAATTGGAAGCGCTTGCCAAGCATTGCACCGAAGCGGAAGACGCGGCGAAAAAAGTTGAACGGCAGGTCACAAAATCCGCCGCCGCAATTCTGCTGGAAACAAGGATCGGGGAGCAGTTCGATGCCATTGTCACCGGCGCATCGGACAAAGGCACGTGGGTCCGTCTTCTGCATCCGCCCATTGAAGGAAAACTGGAAAGCGGTTTTGAAGGCTTGGATGTCGGCCGCCGGCTGCGGGTGCAACTGGTTCGCACTGATGTGGAGCGCGGATATATCGATTTTAAGAGAGTGGTGTAAAGAGAAGCGGTTTTACCCAGGGAGAACCCAACGCCACTTCAGAATGGTATTCCCCGTCGCGGTAGGGTTATACCCCATAGCCAGTTTTCAACCCATCGCGTAATCTTTTGCCAAGGAGAAAAAATGGAAACCCCAAAAAAGGAAATTGTACAATCATGAAGCAGGTGCTGGAAAATTACCAACCAACGGGGGAAATCTTCCGCAACAACAGAAAGCAGAAGGAAATTAAAATGAAAACAAATTATCAATGGGCATTTGCAGTCAATGGAATGAAACGAATTTTTGCAGGCCTTGCCCTGGCGGCGGGCATGATATCGGCGCAAACCGCAATGGCCGTAAGCCCAGCGCCAGTAGACCTTGCGTCGTGTTCCAATTTCGCGATTGTGGCCTCTTCCGCGATCTCGTCAACGGGACCGGGCATCATTAATGGAGATGTCGGGTTAACTCCGGGTACTTCGCAGGGCATTCCTGTCGCACAGATCAACGGGAGGATCTACGTCGGCGGCGCGATCGCCGAACAGGCTCAGGCCGACTTGACCGCTGCTTATCTCGACGCTGCGGGCCGGTCTTTAAATCGAATCACGGTGGCCGGAAATATCGGCGGGCAAACGCTCGCCCCTGGACTCTATTGGTCCGCGAGCTCGCTGCAGATAACCGGGGACCTCACCCTTGATGGCGGCGGCGACGCGAATGCTGTCTGGATATTCCAGATGGGATCCACGCTGACCACGGCATCCGGTGGTGGCGCAAGCCGGGTTATCCTGGCCGGCGGTGCACAGGCCAAGAACATCTTTTGGCAGGTCGGCAGTTCAGCGACGCTCGGAACTTACTCCGTCTTCAAGGGAACCATAATGGCTCAGGAATCAGTCTCGATGCTTAACGGTTCCAGTATGGATGGCAGGGCATTAGCCCGGACGGGTGCGGTTACCTTTAATGGTATTAGCGGAGGAAAGAGCAGTCAGTTGATCACAAACTTCATGCCCACCAACGGTTCTGTGTTTGCGGGGACGAATTTGGTCGGGTTAAGCGCACAGGCCGACTCGGGCTTGCCGGTGAGTTTCACGGTCAAAAGCGGCCCCGGCGCGATCACGGGCGGCACGAATCTTGTTTTCGCCAACACGGGCCTGGTCAGTATTGTGGCCAGTCAGGCCGGAAACTTGGACTATGGCGCGGCGCCGAACGTGACCAATACGTTTGTCGTTATCCCGCCCTTGTCGGTAACGCCCGGCTGGTTGGCGATCCAAGTGACACCGAGCAGCGGGAGTTGGCAGTTAACCGCCCCGGCGGGATACACCGGCCCGACTTCAGGCGCGGGTAATCTGGCGGCAGTGAGCACCGTCGTGGGCGAATATGAAATCGCCTATGGCGCGTTATCCGGTTATATGACGCCGACCAGCCAAACACAGGTTGTCATTGCTGGAGTTACATCGCTCTTTACGGGCGTGTATCTGCAGATTTCCACTAACATCGCGCCGCCGGTTGTGACGGCCACGGAAGGAACCTACACCAATAAGATTCAAATATCGTGGCAGAGCGTCCCCGGCGTAACCGGTTATGAAATCTGGAAGAGCCGAACAAATGATTTCAACACGGCGGTACGCATTGCAGAAGTGCCGGACTATGGCACGGCAATCTTCCAGTACGATGACTATGACGTCGTGCCGGTCCGTTCCTATTATTACTGGGGGCTGGCGAAAACGGCGACGGAGGTCAGTCCGATGAGTCTGGTGTGCATGGGTTATGCGAGTCTGGCGCCGGATCCGAACGCCGGGACGGCGGATATTACCGCGAGCGACATGGTGTTTCTGCCGGTGAATGTGACCAATTTGACGCCGGCTGGGACAGTGTCGTTTTGGTTGGGCAACCTGGGTCCGGACGCGTTGAACTCCAGTGAAGTGGCATTTGATTTTCGCATTGGCAGTGATGATGCGGCCATGGTGTTGCTTGGAACGGACCAGCGCGCATTTACCCTGGCGGCGGGGCAGGAGCAGTTGGTGATTTTGACGGCGCAGGCGAAACACGGCGTGGTGGTGCCCGCAACCCTGAGCGGGGTTAAGCAGGTGCAGGTTACGGTGCGACACGCGAGCACGTTGAATGATCCGAACCTTGCGAACAACACGACCACGGCGGCGGGGGCAGTGCTGGTGAGGGCTTCGGGCGTCAATTCGCCGGCCAGGTCGGTGAATGACTATGATGGCGACGGCAAGGCGGATGGTACCGTCTATCGCAGTTCCATCGGCGAGTGGGATACGTGTCTCTCGGGAGGGCGTTATCAATCGTGGTTTAGTGTGGTGGCGGGAATAGCCGACATGACGCCGGTGCCGGGCGATTATGATGGTGATGGGATCACCGACATGGCGGTGTATACTCGTTTGAACGGCTGGTGGACGGCACTGTTATCATCCACTGACCAAATCATAAGCGGGCAATTCGGCGGACCGGATTTCACTGCGGAGCCATGTGATTTTGACGGGGACGCGAAAACAGATCCGGTTATTTATCGTGAAGCTGATGGATTATGGTATGGGGCGGCATCATCGGAAGGATATGCCACCGTGGAGGCATTCTTTGGCGGGATTGGATATCAACCGGTGTTCGAGGATTATGACGGCGATGGTTTTGCTGATCCGGCGATATATAATCAGGCATCAGGCCTTTGGGCTATTGCCTTCTCCAGCAGAGGATATCAGCTTATGACCGGGACGTTCGGAGGAGCCGGTTATATTCCGGTCAGTGCGGATTATGACGGTGATGGATTAGCCGATCCGGCGATATATGCTCCGTCTACGGCTGAGTGGCAAATATTGCTGTCCCGTGGGGGTTATACATGGCAGAAGGGTGGGGCTGGGAATGTAAATGGCATACCAGTTCCAGTGGATTATGATGGTGATGGAAAAGCTGACCCGGCCGTGTATCATCAGGACACTGGCATTTGGGAATTATACTTCTCGTCTCTTAATTATCAGGAACTGAGCGGCGGCTTCGGCGGCCCGGAATACGAACCGGTGACGGAATAACGGCAAAGCCGACCCGCCTACATCGCTGGGCGAGTCCTGCGGGCAGGTTTTATGCTATACAACGGCGGCTGGATTTGTGTCTGAGTCAAATACCAGCCGCCGTTGCTTTGCATCCTACTCCCCTGACTTTCAGTCCCGGGCACTTGTACATCTGTGCTGCTTGTAAAGTTCTATTTCGAGGGCTGACCGGAATGGCGCTAAGATAAGCCCCGGCTCGCCCTCCACTAACCGTGTTTGCCAAGCAAAATGGAGGGCGAAGTTGCGCTGAGCCGCTAAATGCATGGCGTAAAAACGCTTAACTTAGTGCAAAACTCATCGCGCCAACCCAGGCTTCGCCGAGGCGAGCGGTGTGGTCCTTCGACTCTACTCAGGACACTGAGCCTGCCGAAGTGCGCTCCTACAATCGTGATTTTCCTAAGAAATGTAGGAGGCTCGCACCGACGAGCCGATTCCTTCTGGAGTTTTGCAACTGACTCAGTAACTAAAATTAATTTGGGGCGAATAACCGATACTTGAGAGCCAGACGCTCCAGGAACTGCCTGATTCCAGGCGGACCGCCGGATCAGTTTTGCCGTCGCCGTCGTAATCGGCCGGCACGGGCGCGTAACCGGCGCCACCCCAGCCCGGGACGGAAACATTATAATAGCCTGCGCTGGAAAGCCATGCCCGCCACGTGCCGGTGCCGGTTTCATAAACGGCAGGATCCGATAAACCATCGCCGTCGTAGTCGGCGGGAACCGGCATAAAACCGTTTCCACCCCAGCCGGGGACGGAAACATTATAATAGCCCGCGCTGGAAAGCCATGCCTGCCAGGTACCGGTGGCAAGTTCATAAACAGCGGGGTCTGATAAACCATCGCCGTCAAAATCAGAAGGAACGGGTAAAAATCCGCTGCCACCCCAGCCCGGAACCGAGACGTTATAATAGCCTGCGCTGGAAAGCCATGCCCGCCACGTGCCGGTGGCAAGTTCATAAACAGCAGGGTCTGATAAACCATCGCCGTCGTAATCGGCAGAAACCGGTATTGAGCCGGCCCCGCCCCAGCCGGGAACGGCCACAGCGTAATACCCTGCGCTGGAAAGCCAGACACGCCACATGCCGAGGTCGGTTTCATAGACGGCGGGATCCGCCAGGCGGTCGCCGTCATAATCTGCCGGAACCGGTTCCCATTCCGGACCGCCGAAAATGACGCCGAGGGTCGGCGAATATCCTGTGCTCGACAAAATGACGCGCCAGGCGCCGTCGGCTAACGCATAGGTGGTGGGATCGGCGAGTCGGTCACCGTCATAGTCGGCCGCCACATTGGGCGGTGCCCGCCGGAAACCGGATGCGGTGTCTGCAAGCCAGACGCTGCCCATGTCAAAGTTCGCCTTAACCCAGTAATAGTAAATCATCCACGGCTGGGGATAAGGGTGATCCGCGGTAGTCCCCGCCGTAAATGTCAGGCGCTCAGCGGTGGCCGGATCGTTGACCGGGCTGTACAAAACTTCGTAGCTATAGGCATTGCTGACCGGCAGCCAACTGACCGTCACTTTGTTAAAGTATTCACCCTGGCTGGCACTGACGCCGGAAGCGTCACCGCTGCACCAACCCTGATTTCCGCCGCTGAGGCATGAATTTCCAATGGCATACCTGCCTTTGACCCAGTAATAATAGGGAGTGCCGGCAAAATCAACGGCGTCATTTATGTTCGTGCCGGTGGTTTGCGCAATCATCACGGCCTGGGCCAAATTGGATACGCTGCTGCGCCAGACCTCATAACCGACAACGTTGCTCAGCGTTGACCAGCTCACGGCAACATAGCCGGTGTAGGTTCCGTCGCTGGCCGTAATGTTCAACGGCGCGACCAGCGGCGAGCGCCCCGAGTTACTGGCATCGGCGTGAAATTTCGGCCAGGGACTATTTGCCAATCCGCCGCCCGTGCCGGCAAAAGCATAAACATTGCTGTCACGACAACCCACATAAACCGTGCCGTCGGAATCAATAGCCGATCCCGAATAAATCCAGGCTCCCACGTTATAGACATGGCTGGTGGTGCCATCCGGGTTGAAAGCATAGAACCGATTACCGCTGGAACCTATGTAGATGGTGCCGTCCGCGCCGATCGTGGGTGAAGCCAGCAGGAACCAGCTGTTTGCCACCGACCAGACGTGCTGGGTCGTCCCGTCCGGATTAAAAGCATAGACCTTGCCGTCGGCGCAGCCGGCATAAATGGCGCCATTGGTTCCGATAGCTGGCGACGATGCAAACCCGATGCCGGCGGCGTTCCAGACGTGACCCGTTGTTCCATCCTGGTTAAAAGCATAAAATTTACCGACGACGCCATCGGTATAATCCACGCTGCCGATATAAATCACGCCGTCCGAGCCGATGGCCGGCGAAGAATAAAAAATGTTGCCGTCAACCCGCCAGACATGCTGGGTCGTGCCATCCGGATTAAAGGCATAGAGCGCGCTGGCGCCAGCGCCGATATTTACGGAGTAAGCGCCGGCATAAATCGTGCCGTCGCCGCCGATGGCCGGCGAGGAATCCATCCCGCCGCTGGTTTTCCAGACATGCTGGGTCGTGCCGTCCGGATTAAAGGCATAGAAATTGCTGTCATAGGAGCCGACATAAATGGTCCCATCCCGGCCAATCGCCGGCGATGAAAAAACACGTCCGCCGGTTCGCCAGACATGCTGGGTTGTGCCGGCTTGGTTGAACGAATAGAAATTGCCGTCTTGTGAACCGGCATACAAGGCGCCGTCCACTCCGCGCGCCGGCGAACCCTGAATTATATCGCCGGTTGACCAGTTCAGGTTGGTTGTGCCATTGGTGTTAAATGACCAAAGAAAATTATCCTTGCAGCCTATATAAAATTCGCCGTTTGTGCCGAGGGCTGCCGTTGAATAATCAATCTCGCCGCCGGTTTTCCAGATTTTATTTGTCGTTCCCGGAGTTCCGGCAAGCGCCGTTACCGGCGTCAAGGCCATTGCCGCCACCGCCATGACAATCAGACCCAGCCGCGTCACCCTGGTTTGTTCGTAATGTCGAATTCTCATGAATGCCTCCATTTTTTTAAGATAAGACTTGAAAAACGTTTTTAACAAGCTCATTGTCAAAAATCAGTTTAATGATTTGTATCCTGCTGTCAACGTTCATTTCTGCCCCTGCCCATAAAATATTTAAAATTATCTTGACTAACGTTTCTTTATTTATAAAATATAATTTGTTGGATTTATGTTAAAAACTTTCAAGGTTATCCGCAGCGTATTAAATAAACAGGGAGTATTTAAATGAAAAAAAGAGCAGGTAATTCGCTTGTCATTTTTTCGTCCAGCCTGATTGCGGTCTTGGCTTTTACCCTCACGGCAATGGGGCAGGGGCCGGGAAACACCAACCGGCTGGAAACAGGTGGAAATTATCGAATTGGCCCGCCACCTTCAAATATGATGTTCCAGATTACTGATAATCCGACCAACGCCGGCGATGACAACCTGGTCTGGTCGCACAGCGGTCGAATGCTGGCCGTTGACCGTTCAGACCCCAATGCCCCCGGCATAGGCGGGAATAAATATATTTGCCTGCTTGATGTTCGCGATCTGGGCAATATTCGGACAATCGGCGCGCGCAGCTCGGCCATTACCAATACGGTTTTTGCCAATATCACGGATTGGACTTGGAATGATGATCGTGTCCTGTTCGGCTGGCAGCCGCAGCCGCCAGGTACTCCGCCTCCGCCGGCGGGTAAATGCCGGCTGATGAGTTGTACCGCCACGGGAGCGGTCAATGTGGTTCCGTTCCTTCAGTCTGATCCTCAGGGGGGGAATCCGACAAATAATGTCTTTTCACCCAGTGTTGTTTATGACCAGGCGGCCGGTAAAGAAAGACTTCTTTGCCTGGTTTCCACGGGCCCTGATCCGTTGGATCCAAATCCGGCCACGCGGATAAATCTTTTCACGGTAACATTTGCCCATGGCGGCGTTCCGAATTGGGCCGACCGCGTGCAGCTGACTCGCTTCAACTCAAATTTGCCAATTAATTCGGTAAAATGGTGCCCCGAACTTGGAACTAATTATCAGCCCATTTGTAATCGGCTTGAAATGATGGTTACGTATGGCGGGGGAGGGGGAGCTGAGACAAATAAGATTATTATTTTTAACGGTGTTCAAGAGGTTATTGCCGATCCTGCCAAGGCGCCGGTCAATCTTTTCGATCCGCATCTGGTGGTTGTTGAGTCAAACCTTTTGGCGAACTCGCAGGTCAGTTGGACGTTTGACGGCCAATACCTGATGTATGGACGGATGGGCACCAACACGCCGCCAGCGCCGGCCGCGTTCGAGCTGTATTCAAAACGCGCCAGCAGCCCCACAAATCCCGCGGTTAAATTCGAGGTGCCTTCCAGTATTTCCGGTGAGCAACAACAGTGGTTGTGTATTTCTCCCGATGGCATGAAGGCGGCATTTACGGTAAATCACAAGATCTATGTAATTCCCATGCAGTTTGATAACGTTGCCGTGACCGGCGCGGTGGTTACGAACGTTCTGACCGATGCCAGTTACACTGTCGTGAATGTATCCGGCGCCGCCATTCCGTCTAACACGACCTTCAGTATTGTCGCCCCGCCGACCGTGGATACAAATAATTTTAACGGCGAATTTTCGGGTTATGTCCGGCAGTTCACGGTTGAGGGTGTTTCAAGTCAGTTTAATCTCCTCACAAACGCCGCGATGACGCTTCATTATTCTGAATCTGATATTCCATCCGGTGCTTCGGCCACCAACCTTGCCGTTTATGTCTATAACCCGCAGGGTAGTGCCGGGCGAACCGGAACATGGGATAAATTGGATTCCGTTATTCAGACCAATTCGCAGACTATTTCGTGCGAGATCCAGCATTTTTCAATCTATGCGATTGGCCGCGCCTCGGCTCAGGCGGAAGATCCGCCTTTTGCGCCAAGCGGAGTCAGCGCGACCAAGGGAAGTTATCAGGAGAAAGTGTGTGTTTCTTGGACGGCGGTTTCCAATGCAACCAGTTATGAGGTCTGGCGTAATACCGCCAATGATTCCAATTCGGCCGTCAAGTTAAGTTCAGATCCGACGTCGGCCGGTTATAATGACACAAGCGCGGAAGCCGGAACCCTCTATTACTACTGGGTGAAGTCAAAAAATACAACAGGAACCAGCGCTTTCAGCGCTAACGACACTGGCTATGCAATGGGCGTTCATAACGCTTATGTTGCCGATCTTGATGGTGATCGCAAAGCCGATCCGATCGCGTATTATGAAGGTATAAAAACTTGGGACATTAAGCTTTCAGGCTCCGGTTATTTTCCGGCCATAGCAATGATTAATTACCTCGGTGGACCAGGCTATGTCGGTCTGGCGGCCGATTTTGACGGCGATCTTTATGCCGATCCGGCTGTGTATCAGGCCTCAACCGGAACATGGTTGATCAAACTTTCCAGCGGTAATTATTCGGTCTTAACATTGGCCAATTTCCTCGGCGATTCCTGCAAGACCGCTGTTGCCGCCGATTTTGACGGGGACAGGCTTGCCGATCCGGCTGTTTATGAGTCCGTGACCGGCACCTGGATCTTGAAACTTTCCAGCGGAGGTTATACTGCACTCACTTTGACTGATTTTCTCGGTAATTGCAGCTCGACGGCATTGGCCGCCGATTTTGACGGTGATGCGAAAGCCGACCCGGTTGTGTATGAAGAATCAACCGGCTTGTGGGGAATAAAATTTTCAACGGCTCAATATCAGGGTATTGGTATCATATCTCTTGGCGGCAGTGGATGGAAAGCCTTGGCCGGTGACATTGACGGGGACAGGCTTGCCGATCCGGCTGTCTTCCAACCTGCGAGCGGAAACTGGATTATTGAGCTTTCCACCGGCGGGTACGTCCAGATACCGTTGAACGCTTTCCTCGGCGGCTTGCCGTGACAAAAGCCTGCTAATTTGTTGAAATTTAATATTTATGCCTGTATTGATGGACATATTTTTAAATAGAAATCTGTGCTCATGGGTGATATTATTTTCAACATTCTTTGGTGGGCACTGGCCATATGGACCGGTGTGGCGCCAAAGGGTTACGCTCCATATTTCATGCTGGGCTTTAACGCCGGCGATTTAATGGCAACGCTTTATTGCGGCGTCGAACAAGGTTACCTGAAGGAGGAAGGCGATTTTGATCTCGGCGCGTTTCTTCTGTCCACGCTGGGATTTATCTTCCTGGGCGGCTTCTACATCAGCGGGCTTTCCTTCAAGCCAGGCAGTGATCCCTATAATAATGCCGTTTACTTCGTTTTTGTCACATTTTTGCTGACTTTTCTCTACCGTTATATGCAATATAACCTTGACCGTTTTGTAAAATAACAAGGCAATAATATCAAATGATTTGATAATTCAATTAATCAATGGACTGGTGAAAAAACAAAATGAATTTGAGCAATCTAGGTTTTGACCACTGGTTTGAAGCGCAGATTGGGGGGTCGGGGCAAAGAGACCACGGCATTGCCCGCGTGACAGCCGTTGATCGAGGGGCGTATCTTGTCAGGAATGAATTCAGGGAGATTCCCGCTGAACTTGCAGGAAAATTCCGATTCCGCGCCGAGTCCTCGCTTGACTTTCCGTGTGTCGGCGACTGGATCACCGCGCAGTACCACAACTCTGACACGTCGGCAATCATCCATGGAGTTTTGCCCCGAAAGACGCTCTTGCGCCGCAAGTGCGCCGGCGAGAACGTGGACTTCCAGATGATTGCGGCCAACATAGATATTGCTTTCATTGTTCAATCGTGTCACTTTGACTTCAATCTGCGGAGACTAGATCGCTACTTAGTGATGGCGGCCGATGGCCGGGTTGAGCCGATGATCATTCTAACCAAGACCGACCTGATCTCTTGCGATGAACTGGAACGAACGCTTGAGGCTATCAGGCTGTCCGGTATCACCGCCAGAATACTCGCGCTCAGCAACGTAACTGGCGACGGATTTGACGAATTCCGCCGCGTATTAGTTTCGGGGCGCACGTGTTGCCTGCTTGGATCATCGGGAGTCGGCAAGACTACCCTCATCAATCGTCTTATCGGCCATGACACTTTTGACACAAAGGCCGTCAGTGGAACGGGAGAAGGCATGCATACAACCGCGCGCCGGCAACTCATTATTCTTGAACAAGGCGCGATGTTGATTGACACGCCCGGTATGCGGGAACTGGGCCTTCTGGATGCCGCCGATGGCGTTGGTCAGAGTTTTGAAGACATGCGCGCCCTCTCCATGCAGTGCCGTTTTGCCAATTGCAGCCACACTCATGAGCCTGACTGCGCAGTCCTGGCGGCAATCGCGAATGGTAACTTAACAGAAGAGCGCTATCAGAGCTATTTGAAGCTCAAGAAGGAATCGGAGTACCATGCGCTGTCGTACGTGGATAAACGAAAGAAGGACAGGGCATTCGGACGTTTCATCAAGTCCGCAATGAAGCAAATGAAGGATGATGAATAACAGGCGCCTGTTCAGCGCAGACGGAAAATTTCTGAAATGAATATTGAGATAGAACGTAATCTCGGAGAGCAGCCCATCGCACGAATCATGACGGACCATGGTCTAAAGGCGCGCGACCTTGTTGCCGGCTCAACCGAGCAGATCACATACAAGATGGTATCGCGGGCGTGCAGAGGCCGAAGGTTAACCCGTAACGTCCAATACAAACTTCGCGCTGCGTTGAATAAATCCACGGGCAAAGAGTATTCCCTGGAGGAACTGTTTACCTACTGACAAAAAGTTGTCTTTTGCCAAGACCGGTAAAACAGGTTTCAAAACCGCAAGATGCCGCAATTGCCGGATAATCCTGCAGATGATTCAAGTCCTGCTTAAAGCAGAATATCCACCAGTTGAACGGGCAGTATCTCTTGAAAAACATCGGCTTGCCCTGCGAAGTAATTTGAGACGAAGCACGGACGCGTCTTATCCATATAATGAGCGATTGTCCGCCTTGGCCGGAAAAGTTGCGGCAGGATCGGCGACGGATGAAGAGAAGGCCCGGTTCCGGAAGCTCGCGGCGGCGGTGTGATGCCGCACTCTCATATGCTTGATGCGGTCTTCTTTCAACTGGCTTTCATAAAACTGTTCTGCTAAAAAGTGCTGTGAATGAAACAACTCTTGCACTGCTGAAACAGAACGCAAAGGCAACGGTCGCGGCTTTGAACGGAGTCTCTGCTTTTCAACACCGGTTGCGCAGTATGGGTGTGAAGGAGGGAAAGATGCTGCGTGTGATCGCCAAGCATCATTTTTCAGGCCCGATAGTTGTCGAAATTGAACGCCGACAAATTACCATTGGCAGGGGGATGGCCCACAAAATCGCTGTCATGCAGGAATCATGAAAACCGTCGTGCTCATCGGCGATCCCAATGTCGGTAAAAGTGTTCTCTTTTCGCGTCTGACGGGTGTGGATGTGATTGCCTCAAACTATCCCGGCACGACGGTGGACTATTTGGAAGGTCGGATGAACCGCGGCGGGAAAACCGTGGAGATCATTGACGCCCCTGGCACCTATTCGCTTACCCCGACCAACAAAGCGGAAGAAGTCGCCGTCTCGTTGCTAGACAAGGCCGACATTATTGTGAACGTTGTGGATGCCACGAGCCTTGAACGCTGCCTGCTCCTGACGGTCGAGCTTCTGGAGAAGCGCAAGCCGGTTATCATTGCGCTCAACATGTGGGATGAAGCTCAACACCTGGGCATTCATATTGATGTCCACGAATTGGAAAATATTCTTCAGGTCCCCGTCGTTCCTACGGTCGCCATTACCGCTGAAGGTATCAGCGAATTAGTTCGACGACTGGACGAATCTCGAATTTCCGAAAGGCCCGGGCTAAAAGACGATGATCAGGCCTGGATGGAAGTCGGGCATATTGTCCGCAAAGTGCAAACCGTTGCCCATCGGCATCATAACATTTGGGATCGACTGACAGATGCCACCGTCAAATCCGGCACTGGCTGGATGGTGGCGATGGGGGTGATGTTTGCGCTATTCTGGCTGGTCAGGGTCGTGGGCGAGAGCCTCATTCGCTACTGCATTGAGCCGGCGTTCGAATTATATCGTGTGCCGATTGACGCCTTGAGCGGGTGGTTGGGTTCCGGATTATTGCATAAGATCCTGATCGGCGCCTTGATTAATGGTAAAGTGGATTATATCCAATCCATGGGTATTCTTACAACCGGGTTGTTCGTGCCGTTCGGCATGGTGCTGCCATATATCATTGCGTTCTATCTGGCCCTGGCCATGCTGGAAGACTCGGGATATCTGCCACGGCTGGCCACAGTGACCGACAATGTTTTTCATAAATTAGGACTACACGGGCACGGAATCATTCCCGTTCTACTCGGGTTAGGATGCAAAGTGCCGGGGATATTGGCCGCACGAACGCTGGAGACGCGCAAACAGCGCTTCATTGCTATAACACTTGTGGGCATTACAATTCCCTGCACGGCGCAAACCGCGATGATCTTCGGGGTCCTGGGACGCTATGGTGCGCCGTATATCCTGATCGTGCTCGGGACAATGGCGACGATATTTCTGCTTTTGGGATTCATACTCAACAAAACCTCTAAAGAAGAATGCCCGGAATTGTTTCTCGATATTCCTCCGTATCGTCTGCCGATGCCGTCGGCTGTTGTCAAGAAGACTTGGATGCGTGTCCGCTGGTTCCTGACGGAGGCGATGCCGCTCGTTTTTCTGGGAGTCATGGCGGCCAGTATCCTCGATGCCTTCGGCGTCACCGACATGCTGGCCAAGTTTACGGCGCCTTTCATGCAAGCTTGGTTCGGCTTGCCCGGCGCCGCCGGGCCCGCCTTATTAAGCGGTTTTCTGCGCAAAGAGCTTGCAATTGGCATGCTGGTTCCCTTGGCGTTGTCTCCCGAGCAGCTGACTATTGCAGTGACCGTGTTTGCTTTCTTCCCGTGTATAGCCGCTCTTGCGGTCATGCTCAAGGAGCTGCGCGCAAAGGACATGTTGAAGGCCGTGGCAGCAATGATTTTAACGTCATTGCTCGTGGGCGGCATACTGCGTATGATTCTCATTTGAGGGGCAATCGAATCCGGGTGACAGGGCCAAAAATAGCGCTTTTGGCTCATCCATTCCCCCGTTCCACTAAAGTGGGGTCAGATTGGGGTCAAGTCTAAATTTTCAATAAATAAATTGACAAGATAAGTGGGCAAGGGTAAGAACAGAGGCATGAGGGCGCTTCGTATAGATATTAAAGGGGGATGGTATCACATTCTTAACAGAGGGATAGAACGGCGGGAGATATTCCGATCCGCCGAAGATTATAGTCATTTTTTAGGATTGGTTGGCGAGTTACCGGAACGGTATCATGGAAACATCCATGGATACGTTCTGATGCCGAATCATTATCATATTTTGATGGAGACGCCGGAAGGGAATTGTAGCGAAGCGATGCATTGGTTGAACGTGAGTTACAGTGTATGGTTTAACCGGCGTCATGGCCGGGTGGGCCCCTTATTTCAGGGCCGATTTAAAAGTGTGGTGGTGGAAAATAGTGGTTGGGCGTTGGGAGTGCTTGATTATATTCATCTAAATCCAGCGCGAGTGATGGGCTTGGGATCGGATAAGCGGAACCGGAAACAGGAGCAGGCCGGGAGGTTGGCGTCGCCGCGGCCGGAAGAAGTGGCTGCACGGCTTCAGGTTTTACGAAGATATGAGGCGAGTTCTTATGGCGCATATGCCGGCTATCGGTGTCCGGCGCAGTGGCTGATCATCCAGGATTTATTACGGCGGATAAATCGGGAAAAGATGGCAGAAGCGCAGAAACGTTATCGCCGGCGGGTGGAAGGGATGATAAGACAGGGAGTGTATGAGGGGAAGTATGCGGAATGGCGTGGTCGGCTGATAATCGGTACCCAGCGATTCATGGAACAGACAGGGGCGTTGCTAAAGGGGGAATATCGTGAACAACCGCAACGGAAGCAATTGGAACATCGCAGGCAATTTGAAGAAATGGCCGGTGTTGTGGCTGAAACGAAGGGGGAGAGATGGGAACGTTTTTGCAATCGGCATGGAGACTGGGGGCGGGACATGGCGTTATTGTTAGCGCGTCGGTGCAGCGGAATGAGCTTGAAGGAATTGGGCGCGAAAGTTGGAGGATTGGACTATGGTGCGGTGAGCGAGGCAATCCGAAGGATGGAGCGGCGGATCAACACTGATCATAAACTGAAAGAACACTATGTCCGTTGTCGGGAATTATTGAAAATTTAGACTTGACCCTAATGTCTACTAATGTCACTGCTGTCCAAAACAATCTGATTTTGGACAGGCTGCGTTGATTTTCCTCAGGTTTTAAAGTTGTTTTCTTTAGTTCGAAAACGAGCCCCCCTTCTTTCGGCGTCTATTTCATCTGCTGTCCAAGA
>Ga0209749_1000211_pt1 | contig 93403 bp, 72 predicted proteins | sample EPASupsiteSAE347_FD_187267 | JGI IMG/M metagenome (GOLD analysis project Ga0209749, IMG submission 187267) | Bioremediated contaminated groundwater from EPA Superfund site, New Mexico - Sample SAE3-47 (SPAdes) (version 2) | ecosystem: Environmental > Aquatic > Deep subsurface > Groundwater >... | reverse complement strand
GCGAAAAAGTCTTGCTTAAAATCTGTTTTGCCGTTCAGGCAAAATAGATTTTAAGCAACCTCTTCTTGTGCCAACCTCTGTGCCTCTGTGATCTCCGTGGTTAGGTTGCGGGCTCTGCTCGCTTTAGGACAATCAAGCGTGAATGATTTATTAATACGCAATGGGCAACTGGTGATCGGCGACAAGGTCGTGGCCGGAGATGTTGCCGTCCATGACGGGATTATCGTCGAGATAGGTCAACGTTTGTCTTTGAATGCTCGGCGGGTCATAGAGGCGGAAGGCATGCATGTGTGCCCCGGGTTCATTGACATGCACAGCCATTCCGACCTGGCGCTGCTCGATGCGAATGGCAAAGACTGGAAACTGCGGCAGGGGGTCACCACGGAAGTCATCGGCAACTGCGGCTTTTCGCTTTTCCCGGTTCTGCCGGAACATGGCGGGGAGGCCTTTGACTTCCTGGCGTCGTTGTTTTCCGGCATTTCGCGGGATGATCTTTGCAAAGACCTGGCAGAATATTTTCGCCGGCTTGAAAAGCCCAATATCAACGTTGTGAGTTTCGTCGGGCACAACATGCTAAGAATCGGCGTGAACGGGAATGACGCGGAAATTTCATCGCAACGCATGGGAGAAATGGGAAAACTGCTGGATGAGCAGCTGGAACAGGGGGCGGCGGGGATGTCCACGGGCTTAATATATTTACCGGCCTGTTTTGCGGACAATGAGGAACTTTTGGGCCTGGCCCGCGGAGTGAAAAAGCGCGGTAAAATCATGGCGTGGCATATTCGCAGCGAGGGGGATGGTGAGGAGAAAGCATTGCAAGAGGTTCTGGACGTGGCTCAAGTTTCCGGCGTCAACACGGAAATTTCGCACCTAAAGGTTTCAGGGAGGCGGAATCACGGTCGGATGTCTTGTGTATTGGAAGAAATTGAAAGGAGTATCGGGGAAGGCAACGCTGTTGCCTTTGACGCCTATCCGTATACTTTCGGCAACACCACCATATTGACCCTGCTCCCGGACTGGGCGCTGGCCGACAAGTTGCCGGATCTTTGCGACAAATTGGCCGGGGAAACATTCAGGGAGCGGATCAGGGCTGATATGAGAAAATCCGGATCGGTATTCATGTCAGTGGGGTCCGACAAGATAATTCTCGCGGCCTGTAACGAGGCGGAGAATGAAGAAATGCAGGGGCGCAGCCTGGAGGAAGCCGCCAGGCTGCGCGGAAGCGATGTGTGCGAGCTTGTCATGGACCTGATTGTCAGTGAAAAGGGGAAGACCAGCATATTTCTGTTTCAGGCGGATGAAAGGGATTTGCGGCTGGCGCTGGCAAGCAAATACGGAGTTTTGGGAACAGACGGCATACCGTTGGGCGATAAAAGCCATTCGCGTCTCGAAAACGCATTTCTGCGTTTTCTGGGACATTGCGTGGCCGTGGAAAAGATATGTTCATTGCCGGAAGCCGTTGCAAAGATGAGTCTCTTGCCCGCCCGCAATATGGGGCTGACGCGCCGCGGCGGTTTGGAGGCGGGGAACTTTGCTGACATCTGCATCTTTGATTTGGATAAAATCAAGGTTCAGGAACGGGATGGGCTCCGGGAGCAGTGGCGCGGGGTGGATTACGTGGTTTTGAACGGAAAGGTTGTTGTGGAAAAGACGGAATATAACGGAGTTTGCGCGGGAAGGAATTTGACCACGGATAAACACTGATTGACTGATGTCAGGATTATGTATGGCGTCATAAATCATGTGCTGTTTGAGGTGGCCGTCGCGCTCCGCCGCGACGGCAGATCCGTGCGCGGAGCGCACGGACCACCTTTAAACATGTATACGACTTATGTCGTTATGTATAAATCCGTTGTTGTTGAAGTTTTTTATGAAAATTGACGAACTTATAACTCCGGCGGCGCTGGTGGATGGTTCTGTTTTGAGGCGGAACATAGAGCGCATGGCAGAATTATGCGCCAGGATTGGGGTGCAACTGCGACCGCACGTCAAGAGCCACAACTATCCTGAGATCGCCAAAATGCAGATGGCGGCCGGCGCAAAGGGGATAACCGTGGCCACGCTCCGGGAGGCCGAATTGATGATTCAATCCGGGATAAAGGATATTTTTATTGCCCGTGAGATCGTCGATTTTGCCGGATTGCGGCGATTGGCGGAATTGACCAAATCGGCGCGGATGAACGTGGCGGTTGACAGCGCGGAAGGTGTGCGAAGATTGTCGCAGATTATGACGGAAGCGCAAACCCGGGTGGGGGTGTTGATTGAGATTGACACCGGCGGCCGGCGTTGCGGGATTTCCTCTGATGATGAAATATGCGCTTTGGCGAGATTGGCAAAGAATAGCGCTGGAATTGAATGGCGGGGGATATTCACGCATGAGGGGCATGTTTACTCGGCATCCAGCCGTGAGGAGATGATGAAAATTTCCGCGGAGGTAGTGGGGAGAATGTCCGAGTTATGCGGTATATTGACGGAGAAGCAAATGGCGCCACAAGTGGTCAGCATTGGTTCCTCTCCCTCTCTGAAACTGCTTTCCGGACGTCAGGCTGTAACCGAGGCGCGGCCTGGTAACTATGTTTTCAACGATGCCATGCAACTGGCCAACGGATCGGCTCGTCTGGAAGATTGCGCCTTGAAAGTAATGGCCACCGTCATAAGCAAGTCCGGTCAGGATCGTGTTGTGCTGAACGTGGGCAGTAAATTGCTGGGAAGCGACCGTGGAAATAAAATATCCGATTCGGGGGGATATGGGCTGGTTTGCGATCCCCTCCCTGGAGGGGTACGCGACCTGTCCCTCCGAAGCGATTGCGCGAAGGGGGAAGCGGGGGGTGGGTTTGCGGCCGACGCGTCTCGGATAACAAAAATATACGAGGAACACGCGGTATTGGCGGAAGGGATTGAAAAACTTGCCGTTGGGCAGAATGTGATTTTTATACCGAGTCATGCCTGCATGGCGGCCAACCTGGCAAGGGAAGTATATTTGACGGATGCGGCTGGCAATGTGATTGACTGTTGGAGCAACAGAAAAATGCAGAATGTAGAATGAGAATGCAGAATTTCGGAGGCAGTGCCTTAAACGTTCATTACCGCGATAAAAAATTAAGATGGAAAAGATTTACCACGGAGACACGGAAGCACGGAGCGGAGATTGCTTGAAATCACGTTTTGCCGGACGCAAAACCCGATTTCAAGCAACGGCTTGTCATTGGAGAATGAAGGGAGATGATCCCAAAAATCAAATCTCCTCTTGTTTTTCCTCCGTGCCTCGGTGCCTCCGTGGTTATTCTTTTTTTTTATTTGGGTTTTGGGCATTGCCCGCCTTTGGAAACGAATGAAGAAGAATGAACAATTGAGTCTGATTAGAGAATCCGGTCTGGTCGTGATCATGCGGGCCGATGAGCCGCGCGGATTATCCGAGGCTGGGCGAGCATTGGTCGAAGGCGGGGTTCGCGCGCTGGAGGTGACGATTACAACCCCGAATGCTTTGGAACTGATTCGGCAATTGGCCGATGATTTGGGCAAAAAAGCGCTGGTGGGTGTGGGTTCTGTCCTGGATGCCGAAACAGCGCGCGCGGCCATTTTAAGCGGGGCCGAATTTCTGGTGTGCCCGATCATAAATCCGGAAGTGATTGCCATGGCCAACCGTTACGGCAAAGTGGTGATACCCGGTGCGTTCACACCCACGGAAATAGTCGCCGCCCAGACGGCCGGGGCCGATCTGATAAAAATCTTTCCGGCTGAGGTGTTGGGCCCTGAATTTATCAAGGCCGTCAAAGCTCCATTGCCACAGGCGCAATTGGTGCCCACGGGCGGAATAACATTGGAAAACATTTCCACGTATATAAAGGCCGGAGCGACCGCGCTCGGGGTAGGCGGCAGTCTGGTTAGTAAAAGAATACTGGCCGAAGGCAGATTCAAGGAATTGACCGCCCTGGCTGAAAAATTCACGGCGGCAGTCAAGGAAGCGCGGAACTGATATAAAAGAGGTTCTTCCGCAGAATTTGTGGGTAGATCGGAAAGAATTCACCACAGAGATAGGATGAGGCACGGAGCAGAGGTTGCTTGAATTCAGATCAGTTTTCACGGTGTTTTTAACATTGTTTTTAACCATGCCTTGAATTGACGATGAAATTGGTGTAAACTGACCTGAATTCAAGCAACGACTTATTATTGGAGAAGGAAGCGAGCTTATCATGATTGAAGATGAACTGACCGAACAAATTAAATCTCTCGTCTTTCTCCCACACATAGACCGTTTTGTCAAATTTCGGAGTAGCGGAACACTAATCTCAAATTTGACAAAATCTCCTCTTGTATTATCTCTGTGTCTCCGTGCCTCTGTGGTAAATTTGTCTAAGTTTAGGATTGTCCAACAAATAACGACCCGCAAATTGTGCAGAGGAACCATAAAATATTTTGCCACCCGCCTGCAACGCTGTAGCACTGCGGGCAGGCAAAAAAACACAAGGAACACAAAAAAAGCAAAAGCTTTTGATCGTCTGTCTTGTGAGTTTTGTGCATCTTTGTGGCCAATTGATTTGGAGGGATAGTATGCAAAAAAAGATAATCACGTTCGGCGAAATCATGTTGCGGTTGAAATCGCCGGGTTTTGAGCGCCTTCTGCAGTCGGCTCTTTTCGAGGCCACCTTTGGCGGCGGGGAAGCCAATGTTGCGGTTTCACTGGCAAATTACGGGCTTCAAGCGGTATTTGTTACGGTCCTGCCGGACAATGAAATTGGAGATGCCTGTATTGCGGAATTAAGGCGTTTTGGGGTGGACGCTTCGTTGATTGTGCGCGCTCCCGGACGGATGGGTGTTTATTATGTGGAAACCGGGTCCAACCAGCGTCCGTCCAAGGTCATTTATGACCGCGCCAATTCGGCGGTTGCCTTGGCCAAGCCGGGAACGATTGATTGGAGTAAAGTTTTTGATAGGGCAGGTTGGTTTCATATCACGGGCATTACGCCGGCCATCAGCCAGTTGGCGGCCGATTTATCGTTGATGGCGGTGAAAGCCGCGAAACAAACCGGATTAACCATATCATGCGATTTTAACTATCGCGGCAAACTTTGGAAATACGGCAAAACCGCGCCGGAAGTAATGACCGAACTTGTAAAATTTGTCGATATCGGCATTGCCAACGAGGAAGATTGCCAGAAAGTGCTTGGTATAAAGACCGATATCAAGGTTGAAAAGGGCGAACTGGATCAGAAAGAATATCAAAAACTCACGGACAAGGTTTTATCCTCGTTCCCGAATCTCAAGATGATTGCCATCACGCTTCGTTCAAGCCATAGCGCCGACCGTAACGGCTGGGCGGCGTGCTTGAACGACCGCAAGAGGTTTATGGTCAGCCGGCAGTATGAAATGAATGACATTGTTGACCGGGTTGGCGGCGGCGACGCATTTACCGGCGGGCTTATTTATGGGCTGGCATCCGGCAGATCGTCCGAGGACGCGTTAAATTTTGCCGTGGCCGCGAGTTGCCTGAAACATTCGATCCCGGGCGATTTCAACCGGGTATCGGTTGCGGAGGTTGAAAACTTGATGCGTGGAGAAACCTCCGGACGCGTGCAAAGATAACAAAGAAAGGACAAGTTGTGATCTATCTTAATTTTCATTTCATGGGCAACATCATGTTCGGTTTTCTGCCGAGCCAGGAAGAGATTGTCGAAAGGGGATACAAGCGTTTGCTGGAGATGTTGAGCAGATATCCTGAGGTAAGAAGCCATTTGTATGCATCCAGTCATACCGGCGAGATATTGAAGGAGAAGTATCCTGAAGCGTTTCAAACGATATTAAAGGCAGTGGACGATGGCCGTTTGAAAATAGAATTCAACGGTTACGAGCACGCGCCGTTTAATTGCCTTTCGCCGGACAGCGTCAACAAGCAGGTCGAAAAAGGATTGATAAAAGACCATGAAATATGGGGACAATGGGGCGAAAAACCGGGAGGTTACTGGCCTTCCGACTGCTGTTGGGATCCTTATGTCGGATATTTGCTGAAGTCCAGGGGATTTAAATGGGCATATTTCGGCTCTGAGCATTTCAAGCAAAGCAATCCCGGGGGGAAATATTATCCAGACTGGAGGAATTTGGATCTGTATCGTCCGTTGAGCGTCCGATGCCCGATGAATGTCAAAATTAATGGATTGTGCTATTCCAATCCCAATTACGATTTGTTTAGGCCGGAACAAATGGAAGCGTTTTTCAGTCAATTGGAACAACTCCGATTGGAACGGAAAGAAGACGGCTATGTTTCCATCGGACTTGATTTCGAGACATTGTTGGTATTGGAAGTCAAGGGCATTTGTCCGGACGGCGCGCAGGTATTTGCGGATTTCCTGGAGCGATTGCGAAGCGCTGAAAATATTCGGCATGAATTTTCGGATACGATACTGGAAATCATACCGCCCAAACAGGAGACGTTTGTGCGGCAGAATTACTGGGGCTATTATGGCGGGGCATATCCGGATGGGGCGCAACGAATTCTCAGTTTGTGCGATACGGCCGAACGCGATCTGTTGATGTGCGAAAACCTGCTGGGGCTGATGGATTCAAAGGCTGATAGCGTAAAAATGGGGGAAGAAATCGAGGTAATATGGCAATATCTGTTGGAGGCGGAAAATTCGGAGGTCCGTTTCACCAATCCCTCTTTGGACGAGAAAGCGCATGTGTTTTATCCTAAGGAACATGTTGTTGTGGAAACCCTGGAACATGCCATTAAAGCCTTTGAGTCTGCCCGAAAATTAAAACAGCGTTTGTTTGTTATGTATCGAACCTGTTCAATGCGAAAAAGTAACCGGAGGATTAACCCATGACCGTTTCTCGAAAACATTTATTTGTTGGAGTATTCTCGTTTGTCGCGATGGTATTGACCGTCTGCCATGGACGAACTGATGGTTTATTGGCAAACGCCGGTTTTAGTGCGGAAAACGTTCGGCTTGATCGAAGGTCAAATCCGGTCAACATCGCACTTGGCAAGCCATACGTTTTTGAACCAAATCCCAACTATTCTCATTGTACCGATGAAGGCGATGTAACACAACTGACCGACGGACAATACAGTGAAGGCAGTGAAGGCTCTTTCTGGGTTCAGAAGGGCACGGTCGGTTGGCAAAATGTTCCATGCTTTACTATTACGATTGACCTCCAAAAGCTTGAACCGATTTGCGGCTTGTCTTTTAATACGGCCGCCGGAAAATCAGGCGTTGAATGGCCGATTTCCATCATGATACTTGTCAGCGAAGACGGCAAGAATTTCAATTATGTGGGCGATTTTATCAACTTGTCCAGAAAGAATGATGCGCCCGTATCCGGCCAATATGCAGTTCATCGATATGTAACACACGATCTGGCAACAAAGGCCCGGTATGTTCGGCTCGAGGTCGTTTCTTCCATATTTGCATTCTGTGACGAAATTGAGGTGTATCGCGGTCCGGAAGCATTGCTTGAACAGAGTGTTTCTGAAGAACTGGTGGGGGAGGACATCAAAACCTTTTGTTGTATTGAATACGCCAGGATGCGATCGCTCTTGTTTCAAGATATTGATGTTATTAAGCATGGCATCCAACGAGGGAAAATGGATGTTGAGCGACGTCGGTCTTTAGAGAACGAATTGGTCCGACTGGAACACGAAGTCAATACATCGAGGTTTGAGTGCGTAACCAATCCCGGATACCGCGCCGTCGCGCCCCTCAACGACCTTCACTCCGAGATACTGAAAGTCAATGCGAGTCTTTTGCGGGCGAGCGGTTTTCCCTCTCTTTTTGCCTGGCACAAGAACCGATGGGACCCGCTTGGCGTCGTTGAAACACTCAAACAGCCGCCGGTAGCGCCGCCGGATTTGGTCGTCGCGATGATGAACAAAGAGTATCGGGCCGAGGTTGTTAATTTGATGAATACCACAAAAAGCAATCTAACCGCACTGCTTACGATTGAAGGATTGCCCGGAGGACGCAACCCGGAATATGTCGTTGTTCATCAAGTGGAATTCGTGGGTACACAGGAAGGCATGATGATTGCCGATCCGCTTCCCGTGGCAAAGCGAATTGCGGATGGATGGCTGATTGACCTGCCTTCCGGAATGACCCGGCAGGTCTGGTTGACGTTTCATCCCACCGACGTGAAGGCAGGCGTTTGTAAAGGACAAATCCGCATCCGGCCATTTGAGGAATGCACGACTACTGAACGCATCTATCGCATGGTCATGGCGTGGTTTAAAACACCGCGAGATATCGCAGTGCCTCTGACTCTTAATGTCTATCCGTTTCGGTTTCCCGACCGGCCGCGTCTTTCCCTCTTAATGTTTGATTATACGGATAGGGACAAAAAACCATACTATTTCAAAAGCTGTACCGAAAGCAACATGAATTTGGCAATTGCAGATATGCGCGAGCACTTTGTTGACACGCCCTCGGGACACCGTTCATCCGCCTGCTGGCCTGAAAATGGCGATTTTGATGCTGAAGGGAATTTGGTAAATCCGCTACGTGCAACAGGGTTTGACAAGTGGGTTAACGGGCAATGGAAGGGCAGTCGTAATTATTTTGTTTATCTTGAGGTCAGCAGCAACTTTGTTGGCGAGACAATGGGGAGTCCAAGGTTCAATAAAATGTTGCGGAACTGGGCATCCGCCTTTGCGGCGCATGCGAAGCAGAGGGGGATCGATCCAAAGCAGATAATATTTGATTTGGTGGATGAGCCCAGTTCAAGCGGAGACTACCGGATAAATACGATTTGGGGCACACAGATCAAAGCGGGTGCGCCGGAATTCGTTCTTTGGACGGATGCGGCCACACATGGCAAAAAATGGGAAAAACGCAATCCGGAGTTTGAAGGAATGCTGGCTGTGCATGACATTTTTTGCCCTCACCGGCCCCAATATCACGGGATGGACGAGGTCAAGCAAAATCTCCTTAGTCCTTCCGGCCCCGTGACCAAACGGCTTTGGTTTTATAGCTGTTATGGGCCGGCGCGTTTGTTTGACCCCTACTATTATCACAGGCTTCAGTCTTGGCAATGCTGGCGTTATGGCGCGGTTGGCATGGCGTTTTGGAACTATTGGAATTATTATGAGAATAAACCGGGAGATACAGCTTGGAATGAATTAATGACTTCGCGCGAAAGTTTTCGCGAAAACTGGGGCGTTGTGTATACGACGTCCGATTCGGTTACCGGCGGAAAGCACTGGGAGGCTGTGCGCGAAGGCGTGGAAGATTACGAGTATCTCGGCATGCTACGGGACAGAATCGAGGAGTTGAGGTGTCGAGGAGTCAATACGCCGGACGTTGCGGATGCTGACCGTTTGTTAACGGCCATAACCGATGATGTGGTTTCTGGTTACTATGACATGCTCTTGGCAAGCTGGTCGGTTTTCAAAGATCGGTCGGCTGCGGATAGGGCAAGGTGTAGAATTTTGCAATTACTGCAGCAATTGGGGACTGTTCAATGAAACGAACGAGATGGCTGTGGGGGAGTGCGCATACACATTCAGACTGGAGCGACGGTCTGGATTCGGTGGCCGAACTTTCGAGGTTTTTTAAGCGCTTGGGAATGAATTTCCGTTTCCAGACCGATCATTGCACGATTAAAATGATGGAGGGTACTTATCTGCGCAAGACCGACGTCTGTTCAACGGGACGCCTAATGGTGCCTGAAAACTTTGCAAAATACATGAAAGAATGTCGTTGCGCTTCGGATTCGGAACACATTGTAATTCCCGGCGTAGAACTGGACTTAGATTATGGAAGTTTCGAATTAAACGCCAGGAGTCATTATAATCATATTCTGGTTTATGGGTTTAATTTCGCCGACCAAATTCCTCCGGAAGGATGGTTCAGGGGCAAGGATTTTTTCAGGGTAATGCGCGATTTGAAGGAGTTGGGATTGACGACCCATCTCGCCCATACAAACATTGCTGATTTTCTGCCATGGCATGATTTGGAGGATACAGTTTTTGATGGGGTTCAGGTCGATGCAAATCCGTTCCATTGCCGTCCGCCGTTGGAAAGCGGTGTTTTGAAATATGGGTTTTGGGACAGGTGGCTGTGTGCTGGCAGACGCGTTTCGATCGCAACGGGATGCGACTGTCATCAGGCGGATAATGCCGGATTCAGCATGCGGAATGTGCTGGTGCCGGCAGTGTTTTCTGAAGAGGCGATTTTTAAAAATTTCAAAGAGGGCAAATCGTATATTTCCGCGACATGGCATCCAAACTTATATGGCGAATGTCATCTGGAGAAAAGAGGCATATTCTGGTGGAAATTGGCGCAATCGTTGGATAGAAAAAAAGGTCGTCTGCAGCTGGAGGAACTCCGGGCTCGCATGTTCGAAAATGACTATGGCCGGGTGCAAACAGAAGATTATCCGGTTCTGTCTTTCGAATCGGAAGGTAAAACCATGGGGGATACGGTCAAGATTCATCCCGGTTTCCTGGTAACGCTGGATATTGAAGTTGCAATGCATGTGCCCGTTGAGTTTGTTGATGTGATTCAAGACGGCACCCTGATGCGGCGATTGCCGTCAAAGACACGGGAACTTCACGAGACGATGGAGTTAAAGATTCTCGGTAACCGCTCTTACGTGCGGCTCCAGTGCAAGGGAAGCGACGAGACCGGGAACGCGGAATATTTGATTTCAAATCCGATCTATTATGAAAGGGGTGTATGAACAGAGACGTCAAGGTGGCGATTATCGGGATGGATACAAGTCATAGCGTTGAATTCTGCCGGTGTATGCAGGGAGCGGATTGTCCGGCAGACCTCAAGGTTGAAGGAATGAGGGCCGTAAGCTGTTTGCGATTTTTAACCCCCTTTTGCGCCGAGCAAACGCTGGACGAGAGGCAGGAACAGCTTGAAAAAATGGGGGTAAAAGTAACGACGGCGTTTGACGAGGCCGTCTCCGATTGCGATGCGCTTATGCTGGAAATTACAGACCCGGCTTATCATTTGGAATATTTTTCCAAATGTGTTGATTTGGGCAAACCCATGTTTTTGGACAAGCCTTTGGCGGATACGCTGGAGAATGGTCGGAAGATTTGCGGCCTAGCTATGACGAAAAAAGCCCGTGTATTTTCGGCATCGTCCTTGCGTTTCGTTCCGCAGTTTAAGACGGCCTGCGCCGCCATGCCGGCCCCTTTATATGCCGGTGTATATGGGCCGTTAAAAAAACCTGCCAGTGGAGGGTTGATCGCATGGTTTGGCGTGCATGTAATTGAAATGCTACAGCGGGCGTTGGGGCGTGGCGTTTCAAGGGTTTATACATGGAAGTCTTTTGACGGGGTTGTAATTATGGTGGAATATGGTGATGATCGGCGCGGAATTGCGGAACTATCAAATGGCGTCCATTATTGGGGGGGATGTCTGCGAAACAAAGAACAGGTCGTTCCCTACGTGGTTGATATGACGAGGGCCTATACGGAAGAGTTGATTGAAATATCAAGTTTTTTTCATGGCATGCCTGCGCCGCTTGATCTCGAAGACACATTAGAGGTGATGCGTATCCTGGATGCCGCGGAGAGTTCTTTGCGGACAGGACGGGCAATTGCCTTACGATCCTGAAATGCGAATAACATCGAAAGGAAAAATTATGGCAATCAATAACGTGTTGGACAGCAGCGAAAAATATAACAAGCGCCCGCTTTCCAAATGCCCGGCAGCCACTGTCTATATTGACGGACTCCATATTTTGGCGAAGGATGCGAATGACAGTGTTATAGTTAGCGGAGTGGCCGGAAACGACGATGCAAAGGTAATCCAGACGGCTATCAACCGTGTTTCAAAAAGTGATGAATGGGCTTCCTCCGGCCAAATTCTTGCCAACGGCACATTTGCATCGGTCGTGAAAATTTCCGATACTGAATATCACATGTATTATCACCATATCCCCGGGGTCGGAGGCGAGAGGGCCGAATCCATTCATCATGCTATCGCATCTGCCCCCACCGGTCCGTGGACCAATGATGTTGTTCATAATCCAGTGCTGTCTCCAACTGGGACGGAAACCTCTACCGGGGTGCCTAATGTCTGGAAGGAAGGTAACGATTGGTATATGATCTACAGGTATTCCGCATCTGGTGCCGCGCGCATTGGGCTGGCAACGTCGTCGGACGGCCTTGCCTGGAGACGAAGCAATGCGAATCCGATTTTGAGCCTGGATGAGGGATGCATTGGTCCCTTCGAAATGCCGGCCATAATCAAGGTTGGCGGGACGTATTATGGTTATTTTAACGAGACCTCCAACACAAAATTCGGAGGCCGCGCCATAGGCGTTGCCACATCCGACGATTTGACGACCTGGACACGACACATGCCTGTATTTGTGAATCATCGCTTTTGTCCTGGGATTTTCAAGGTTGGCTCGAAATATTATCTCCTGGTTTCAAAACACGGCAATTACAGATCGGAGTATGCTTTTTTCGAACTTTGGTCTTGCCATAACCCCTTGTTTCCGGCTGCCGACAGAACGTTTGAAGGCATAGTAAAAACAGTGTCGGAATCCGGATGGGATTCTTACCGGCTGGATTGTCCCCATGTGTTGACTTCAGATATTACCAGGACTTTGAATTCATTTGACGAATTGTGCTGTTATTATTCCGGGATGAAGACAAGCGATAATGCCACTTGGACCGAGGGGGTGATGGTTGAAAATACGGTGGCTGCGGCACTTGAAAAAGCGCGTGTTAACGGACGCGGACTGGTCAGTGTCCTTCCGGGGAATTATACGGTTCCGGGAAATGCGCTTCGGATTAATGCGCCCCTGTCGTTCGATTTTCACGGTGCGCATATACATGCCGAGAACGTGGCGGGACAGTGTCTTGTTGACGTGCAATGTCCGGAATGCATCATCCAGGGCGGGATTCTGGAAACGACCGGTCCATCCGCCGGGCAAACCATGCGTTGCTGCGCTGATAAAGCGGTAATTAAGTTTGAAAGCAGGCATGGATCCGCGTCGTTTCTCGGATCGGATTGCAATGTTGACGTAAACTATCAAAACATGTGAAAAAGGGAGGATCAGATATGACAACCGGCGTCAAACAATCATGGGAAAAATATTTATGGAGCAAACGGTTCCTTGCGCATGGCAGCTCGACCAATTCGAAGCGTCCGATGTACGAGGATGTTGAGCCTGCGATGGTTGTGCGCGGCAAAGGATGCCGCGTTTGGGACCTCGATGGAAACGAGTATATTGATTTCAGAAATGCATGCGGGCCGGTCAGCCTGGGATACTGCGTTCCGGAAATAGACCAGGCCATAAAGGCTCAATTGCAAAATGGAATATCCTTCGGATATCCCCATCCGCTTGAGGGAGAAGTCGCGGAACTGCTGGTCAAGCATATTCCTTGCGCGGAACGCGTGCGTTTCCTCAAGACCGGCGGCGAGGCGATCGCCGCGTGCGTGAAAATCGCCAGGGGCGCCACCGGCCGGGAAAAAATTGTCAATGTCGGATATAATGGATGGATTACTGCCATGACAAAATCTGGCGTTCCCGAGGCAATCAAAAGGATGCACATCGGTCTACCCTGGGGCGAAAAACAGCCCTGGCTTGATCTGTTTGCGGACGAAGGAGATAAAATCGCCGCGTGTGTTATTGCCTCAAATTATGTTGGAATTGAAAAGGGAAAGGAATTTCTTCCTTTTGTCCGCGAGTTGACCAATAAACATGGGGTTTTAATGATCATGGATGAGATTGTGACCGGCTTCAGGTTTGCTTTCGGCGGGGTGCATCAGTATTTTGGGTTTTCCCCGGATATGGCAGTGTTCGGCAAAGCGATCGCCAACGGGATGCCCCTGTCAGCATATCTTGGGCGAGCCGACCTGATTGACATGGCTAGCGAACTGTTCATTACCTCCACGTTCGGCGGCGAAACCCTATCGCTGGCCGCAGCAAAAGCCACAATCCTGTTTTTTAGGGAACGTGATGTCATTGGGCATATCTGGCGCATTGGCAAGATGCTTCAGGATGGCATGAATGGGCTATTTGCCAGGTATGGTATTGAGGCAGACATGAAAGGCTATCCTCCGGCGCTCGTGTTTGAATTCAAGGATCCGGAACGGAAAGACACGTTTTTCAAGCATTGTTATTCGGCAGGAATTTCGTTTTTTAAATGGGCGGAATACGTTAACTATTCGCATAAGGATGCTGACATCCGGGAAGTTCTGGAAAAAGCGGAACGGGTATTGCAATCAATTGCAGCGAAATGACTCCAAATCGGAAAACCGGACAAAAATGGAACAATAATTATGAAACTTATACGTATCGGCATTATCGGTTGCGGAAGGATTGCTCAGGAGGCGCATCTGCCGGCAATTCAGAACGTTGATAGCCTCAAATTGGTCGCCGTCTGTGATGCAGACATGCGATGCGCGTCCAAGATCGGCCAGAAACTCGGCGTTCTTAATATCTGTAAAGACATCGGTGAAATTTGTTCGCTGAATGATGTGGATGCGCTCATTATTTGCCTGCCGCATCACCAACATCGGGATGCGGTTATTGAGGCAACGTCCCATGGTAAGCACGTGCTGGTTGAAAAGCCGCTGGGATGCACCACGGCCGAATGCGACGAAATGATTGCCTGCGCAAGGGAAAACAAAGTCGTTCTGGCAGTCGGCCACGTGATGCGCTATTCGCAAAAAATTCGCGATCTCAAGGAGGAAATCGTCAATGGCAAAATCGGAAAAATAGCCAATGTTCGCGCCCGGCGATTGACTTATCATGTTGATGCGGCCGCGGAATGGTGGCGGTCCAAGAAACAGTGCGGAGGGTTGGTGTTGCCGCTTATCGGCAGCCATCTCTTTGATACGATATTCTGGCTGACAGATGCCTCTCCTAAAACGGTGTTTGCCGCGGGACTGACCGTCCGCAAGCAGTGGGAAGGCGAGGATGAGGCGGACATAACCATGATCCTGGATAATGGCGCCATGGCATCTTTGGCGCTTTCGTTTAACAGCAGCATGCGGGTTAACGATTTGTTGATAATCGGCAACCAAGGCCATCTTTATGTTGAAGAGAAGGATTTTGTCATTGGCGACGAAAAAGCGCCAGATATTCTCAGCCAATTTGTCCTGCAATTAAACGGTTTTTGCGAAGCGATCAGTCAGGGGATTGAACCGCCGGTTAACGGCGCCTATGCGCGAAAGGTTGTGGCGGCCATTGAAGCGGCACAATTATCAATCGCCACCGGAAGGAGCGTGAATTTATGAAAGCCTGGGTTTTGGAAGATGTATGCAAGCTGGTTTTACGTGATATGGCAGAGCTTATCCCTGACAGCCATGAAGTTTTGATCAAAATTTCGTCATTCGGTCTTTGCGGCTCGGATGTGGAAATATATAAGGGCCATCGTGTGCCGGAAATTGCCGCTAATCCTTTGATCCTGGGGCATGAAGCCTGCGGGGTTGTTGAGGAATGCGGCCAAAAGGTGCGCGAATTCAAGCCGGGCGACCATGTTGTTCTCAGGGGTATTTGGGGATGCTGCGCGGAGTATGTAAAGGCTTCCGTGTTCAGTCCTCCAAGCGTGAATTCACTGCGGTGTGTACAATTGATTAAGATACCGGCTGAAATGGCAAATATTGGCGTTAGTTTGCTGGAGGTTCTGCCAAAAATCATAAAATCCGTTGATCGCGCGGGTATTTCCACTGCCACGGATGTTCTGGTTCTGGGGCAAGGCGTTACCGGGTTGTTGCTGACGCAAGTTGTTAATTTAAAATCACCGCATCATTTGGTCGCCGTGGATTTATTTGAAAACAAGCTCAAAATCGCGCAATCATATGGAGCAACGCACGCAGTGATTTGGCATGATCCGGCCTCAATTAAGGATATTCGCGCCATATTGCCCGATGGCGCTGACGTTGTCTTTCCTTGCCACCTTGACGGATCCGGCGTGGCAGATGCGATCGAATTATTGAAATGGGGCGGAAAAATCATTTTATGGGGCTGTCTTGGAAAAGGTAAGGTGGATTTTTTCAGACTGCATGCGCGCGGTGGCGATATTCTGTCGGCACGCATGGATGATCTTGCGGAAGACGCAGAGTATTGCCGCCGGGCTGTCGATTATGTTCAACGTGGAATCATTGATCCGGGCGACCTGATAACGAATATTTTTGAGTTTAACCAAATGCCGGAAGCTTTTCGTTTAAAAGAGGGTCCGCGTGGCGATGTAATCCATACGGTTGTAAAATTATAGGAGAGGGAAAAATGCTTGGCATTGTCGGTCATCATCTCAGTGTTGGAACGGGAATAAGGGCATCAGAGGCGGCGTGTATTGCGCGGTCATTGGGCGTGAAATACATGGAGATATCAACCATTCCATGTAATGTTGCCAGAAGGTACGCGCATGAAACCGGCGCCGAGTATGGGCACAACAATAACGCTAACCGGCCTCAGATTGATCCGGCGGCGGAGACTCCGGAATGGATCGGCATAAGAAATGCCGTTCAGGAAGAAGGCGTTTTGATTGGTGCCGTGGGGGGATATAATAATTTCGCGGTCCATCCGGACGATTTGCATTATGAAAAAGAACGCATCTTGCGCACCTGCCGGTTGGCCCGAACGCTTGGGTCGGATATCGTGAGAGTATTCGGAGGCGATTTGGAAAAGGGTATCACCAAGGCTCAGGCCATTGGCCAAATAAGCGCCGCCTTTAAGGAATTGGTCGGATACGCGGAACAAACAGGGGTTTATCTGGCGGTTGAAAATCATACCAGGCTGGTGAATGATGCCGACACCATGTTGGAAATTATTGACTTTGTCGGATCGGATCGGCTTAAGATAACCCTTGATTATACAAATTTTTACTGGCTGAACGGCGATAAAAAGAGGACCGAAGAAATGATCAAAAAAGTGGCGCCGTTAACGGTTCATACTCATTTTAAAAACGCCCGGATGGAAAATGGCAAATGTGTTTTTACCACGCTTGGCGAAGGCGATCTTGATATCCCGTTCGTGCTTGATGAACTCCGCTCAGCCGGATATAACCGGCCATTTTACATTGCCTGCGAAAGCGAGGATTTTTCAGATGTTGAAAGTGTCAGATTAGGATTTGCGCGGAGCATCGAATATTTTTCTAAGATTATGTAGACAATTGTTGTATAGTTAAAACGTAACAATCAGAGGGTAAAAAAATCTTCAGGGATCTTGACAAATGACAGGAAAATCACTGAGTCAGTTGCAAAAGTATCAGAAAGCGTGAATTATTTTTGAAAAAAAGCGTTGACATTTGCTGCGGTTAAATGTATTGTTACTCCTTGAAGCACAACATATTACATACAATGAGGCTACGTGAAAACGGCGAATTATCCGATTGGAAAATTGTGGAAAAGCATTCAGAAGAGTTTGTTTCCGGAATTGGAAGAAATGGTTGGTGAACTGACCGAAAAGGAGCGGAAATTCATCATGGTCTGTGAATTGTGCGCGGAAGCGCTGGAAACGGAGATGAAGGCGTATGAATGGAAGGGGCAAGGCCGGCCGCCTGCGGAACGGATGGCGATCGCCAAGTCGTTTATCGCGAAAGCGGTGTATGGGATCGCGACTACGGAAGGATTGGTTGAATATTTGAATGGGAGTCCGAGCTTGAGACGATTGTGCGGCTGGGAGAGCGTCGGCGAGATTCCGTCGGAATCCACGTTCAGCCGGGCGTTTGGAGAGTTTGCGAAGGGGAAATTGCCGGAGAAAGTGCATGAGGCAATCATAAAAGAACATGGGCAACGGAAGCTGGGCGGGCATATCAGCCGTGATTCCACGGCCATAGAGGCGCGTGAAAAGGCGGTAAAAAAGCCGGTTGAGGGAAAAACGGAAAAGATTAGAACGAAATAGAAAAATTGACAAAAATTTGAAGGAAGAATACATTTTATGACAATTCAACAAAAGACTTTTGCAATCAATTCCACTAAAAATAGGGTTAAGTTGAAGATTTATTTGAAAAACATAATTATCGGAGCGATTTTTGCTTGTGCCGCAGGATATCTCGTTCAGATGCTTCAGAGTGAATGTTGTGCCGCCACGTATTATGTGACGACGAACGGTTCCTCAATAAGCCCATATACAAATTGGTACATGGCAGGGACAAGCATCATCGACGTAGTGAATGCCGCCATGACCAATGCTGTGACACGGGTGGTCTGTGTGTCAAACGGCACATATCGCCTGACAAATCAGGTGAGCGTAACCAATGCCCTGACGATCCGGAGCGTCAACGGACGTGATGCAACGATTGTGGATGGGAATTATCCGGCTTATACCAACCGATGTTTTTATCTTTCATCCATAGGCGCGGTGTTGGACGGCTTTACCATTACCAACGGATACGTAATTGGTGTTGATGGGACAGGAGCTGGAGCAGGTGTTGATGCCCGTGCTGGAACTATCATCAGGAACTGCCGGATAATTGGCTGTGTATCCTCTAATATTAGTAAGGTTTATAATGCCGGAGGTGCTGGAGTGTACCTCAATGGCGGGATTGTAACCAACTGCGAAGTCATGGGAAATATTAGTTACTCATCTTATGGCGGGGGAATATATATGCGCACAGGGATAGGATTGGTTATTAACTGCATTATTGCCGGTAACACCTTGTTTAATGGCTTTGGTCTTGGAGAAGCGTATGGCGGGGGAATATATGCGGAAGGTGCTTCCCAGATTATTGTCAATTGCGATATTTATGGAAACACTAATATTGCGTCTAATACGGGTATAGGTGGCGGCGTTGGACTGCGGGACGGCGCAATTGTGCGTAATTCCCTTGTTCACCATAATATCGCCAGATATGGCGGTGGAGTTGCCGCGAACTATTCTTATGGAACAATTCAAAATTGCACAATCGTGAGTAACAGTTGTAGTGTTATGGGAGGAGGGATTTTCGTGACGACTTCTGGCGCTAAAACAACTTGTGTCGAAAATGTCGTCAGTTATTTTAACACTGGGTCGGATAGTAATATCTCAATTTATTTTGGTGTTGGCGGCGCCTATACAGGTGCTTGTCATATAATAAATAGTTGTATTGCGCCTACGAACACCTTCCCAACCAACGGAATCGTGAATCCTTACTATGCCAATAACATCGAAATAAATCCGCGGTTTGCGGGCAAGGACGTCAACGACTGGCGTTTGACCAGCGGTTCGCCGTGCGTGAACACTGGCACGAACCAGTCCTGGATGACCGGCGCGGTTGACTTGGGCGGGCATTCCCGCATCGACCGGTTTTCCGGGCGGGTTGACATGGGGTGCTACGAATATCTTCCCTCCGGAACCATGTGTTCCGTGCCGTAGTTTATATGCAGTAGAAACTATTTCAGCACGCCGAGTGCGTCTGCAAGCAAAACGTGCCGACCGGCTTGAATTCTTGATTATTGTTGTATCTGCCGCAGCGCCTCGTAGAGCGCTATGCCGACGGCGGTCGCCAGGTTGAGGGAGCGGACCAGGTCGGTTTGCATGGGAATTCCAAGCGTCTGGTCGGGATATTTTTCCAGCAAATAATCCGGCAGCCCCTTGCTTTCGCTGCCGAATATCAGGTAATCTCCAGGCCGATATGAAACCGACAGATACGATTTTTTGCCTGCGGTGCTGAACAGGAAAAAACGGTTTGCGCCGTTGCCAAGTATTTCCGTCAAATCCGCATGCCGATGCAGGTTGACCGCCGGCCAGTAATCGAGTCCGGCCCGTTTCAACTTGGCGTCGTTCAGTCTGAACCCAAGCTGGCCCGCCAGGTGCAGGTGCGCGCCGGTGGCGGCGCATAAGCGGGCGATATTGCCGGTGTTGGGGGGTATTTCTGGCTCGACCAGGACGACGTTCAGTGGCGGCGCCGGCCAGACGAATTCTTGCCTGAAGGAACGGCGGTGAATGTGTTTCATGAGCGCATTGTAGCCGAAGGAAACGATCCGGAAAAGGACGATTTTTTTATTGCTTATCGAAAGCGCTTTGCTTAATTTCAGCCTTTTCAAGGACATTCTTGTATCTGGCACGCCCTTGTAAACACGTGAATTCAAACATGGACGTCAAGGAAATCAATCTGACGCCGGCGGAATTGCAGGCCATACTTGAACATCGGAGGGTAATGTCGCTTGCCCAGGGCAGGGAGATTTCCCTTGAGCAGGCCACGGAGGATTTCATCAAGCATTGCCGGCTCGACTGGCTGCGCGAAAAGCAGCGCCGCGATAATCTCGATCAGATACAGGAAATAGAAAGGCATAAATATTTCCGTTCGATCGAGGAGCACCGCGATATCGGCAGGAGAACTGCTGCCGAGGAGTGGTGTTCGAAATACGCCTATGTGTGGCGCGAGGCGCGGGAATCCCTTGTCAGGAACGGGTTCCTGCAGGCCGTTGTGGCGCTGGAGGGCGACAAGGCGGTGCATCTTCAGCCGGCCGCGACCCTGGCCGGCATTGCGCAGAAATACAACTGCGAGGTTTATATTCATCATGGAAGGATGGATTGTTACAACTTTATCCTGCAGGGTAAAAAATATATGAGCGTCAAATCGGTCATGGGAGTGATTTTGTTGAGCGCCATCAGGGGGGAAAGCATTGAAATCATAAGCGCCGGCCCGGACGCCAAGGACGCGCTGATTGAAATAGCCAAATATATAGACAAAGGTTTTGAAGCGCAGGATGTCGAGGGTGTGGCCGGCATAGATCAGTAAGGCGGCAGGGCCGCCGACCGAAACAAACATCAGGCGGTTCGTTGTCAAGGTTTGAAACTTCTCCGTAAATTTGTCACATGTCGCAACGGAACGATAATATAGAGAAAGGCGTGGAAAAATGGAAAATATCGATCGTAAAAACCAGGAGTCGGAAGAAAAGGTGCGGGACAGGCCCCTCCAGCAGGTTGTGTTCGATTATTTGAAGGGCCAGAGTCCGGCGCTTTACGTGGCGATTGCGACGGTTTTTATCGTCGTGCTTTTCAGTGTTTTTTACATAGCCAGGATAAGCGGCAATAACCAGCGGGCGGCCCGTTTGCTGGCGGCGGCTCAGACCACCAGGCAGTTCGAGGATATACTCGGGCTTTATCCGAAATCTCCTTCGGCGCCGGTGGCGCTTCTGGCCCTGGCTTCCGCCCGGTTTTCCGCCGGAGATTACGCAGGAGCTTCAAGCCGTTATTCTGAGTTTGCCGCAAAGTATTCCAAATATCCCATGTTGCCGGTCGCCGAACTGGGACAGGTGATGTGCTGTGAGGGACGTGGTGAAATAGACAAGGCGCTCATGGGGTTTAATGCATTTATCACGACGCATCCGGGGCATTTCCTCACACCCCAGGCCATTTTCGGCAAGGCGCGCTGTCTGCAGATTTCCGGCAAATACGCCGAGGCCAGGACGGTTTATGAGGACTTTATTGCGGCCAATCCTGAAAGCAAGTGGCGTCCATCCGCCGAGGCTGCGCTGCAGACGCTCAGTCGCCAGACGCGGCTGCAGGCCGCGCCTGACAAGGAAAATGGCGGAAATTCCAAAAGCCAAACACCAAATTCCAAATAATATCCAAATTCCAATCAAAGTCGGTTTCATCAGCCTCGGCTGCGCGAAAAACCTGGTGGACTCGGAAATAATCGCCACCGGACTGTGGCGGGCGGGCTTCACGCTGGCCTCCGCCCCGGAGCAGGCCGACGCGCTCGTCATCAATACCTGCGCCTTCATCAATGACGCCAAGCGGGAGGCTGTCTCAACGATCCTGGAGGCTTCCGAGCGCAAGAAAAGCGGGCAAGTCAAGTTTCTGCTCGTGGCCGGATGTCTGCCTCAGCGTTACAAGGGCGAATTGCGCGACCTGTTTCCGGAGGTGGACGCCTTTATCGGCACGGATCGGCTGAAGGCCGTGCCGGCGCTGGTAAAAAAGTTGTTGCATGGACGGCGTGGAATTTTTGAGGTTACGCGGGAGCCGAGGATGGTGATCAATCCGCCCCGGCACAGGCTCATTTTCACTGACGCTCCCCATGCCTATCTTAAAATCGCCGAAGGATGTGACAACCATTGTTCTTATTGCGCTATACCGCAAATCAGGGGCCGTTTGCGTTCGCGTGCCGTGGCAAACATACTGCGCGAAGCCGAAGATCTGCTTGGCCGTGGAATCAGGGAGCTCGATCTGATTGCGCAGGATATAACCGCCTATGGAAGAGATCTTGGCGGCAAAAACAACCTGGCTTTTCTTATAAGGCAGCTCGGCAGGATAGGGGGAGAATTCTGGGTGCGCCTCTTATACGCTCATCCGGCGCGCGTCGGTGACGACCTGCTTGCCGCAATCGCGGAAACGGAACAAATCTGCCGGTATCTGGATATTCCCATCCAGCATTGCGACGATGAAATTTTGCGCAGGATGAATCGCGGCGGCAGCGAGCGCCGATTGCGGCAGCTTTTCCGAAAAATCAGGAAAAAAATACCAGGTATTTCCCTGCGCACGACATGTCTGGTGGGGTTTCCAGGGGAAACTTCGCGCGCTTTCAACCGCCTGGCGGACTTTGTGGGCGAAATGGAATTCGATCATCTTGGGGTTTTCGCCTACTCCAGGGAGGAAGGGACGGCGGCGGAGGGATTCGAACCGCAGGTCCATGCCGAAACCGTCAGAAGGAGGAGGAATATTTTGCTGGCGCGTCAGCAGAATATTGTCCGGAAAAAGCTGGAGAAAAAAATCGGTGAAACTGAAGAAATACTTGTTGAAAAAAACAAGCCCGGCGCGCAATATATACGGCTTGCGCGCTCTTCATGGCAGGCTCCGGAAATTGACGGCCTGATCAGGTTGCGGGATCGTTCCGGCAGTTGCCGGCCCGGCATGTTCGTGACGGCGCGTTATGTTAAGGCGTTGGGCTATGATCTGATTGCGGAAATATTCTAGTGAAAAAATACGATCAATGAAACCGGCCAATCAAATAACCTTAATCCGGCTTGGCATGGCTTTTGTCCTGCCTTTTCTCCTGCTGGTCGATCATCCCTATTTCCGGTCGGCCGGTCTTTTTGTTTTCATTCTTGCGGCTTTGACGGATTGCTGCGACGGCTACCTTGCCCGCAGGAGCGGCACGATCACCACATTCGGCAGGCTGATGGACCCGCTGGCCGACAAGGTCCTGATATGCTCGGTTTTTGTGTGTTTTGCCGCACAAAACCAGATCGTTCCCGCCTGGATTGTGATCGTCATAATGGCCCGCGAGTTCATGGTCACCGGCATCCGCATCCTGGCCGCCAACCAGGGGCTTGTCATCGAGGCCGGCCGCTGGGGGAAACACAAGACACTCTGGCAGATCGCCGTGATCGTGGTGATCCTGGCCGGCGAGGCGATACGCGACGATTTTCTGCCCTTGTTTTTTCATGGAGAAAAATATGGTGCATTTTTGAGGGAATATAATATATTTTTCTCCTGCCTGACTTTCTGGATCTCGGCGATGGTCGCCGTGTTGACGGTTGTTTCCGGAACGATTTATTTCTGGCAAAATAGAAAACTGGTGATGAAAGATGCTTAATCAGGAATGGGAGATAAAACAGAGGTCCGCAGCCTGTCGGCAGTGCGGACAGGCGTTCGCTAACGGACAAACCTATGTTTCGAGCCTGCGCGTAAACGGGGCGGACTATGAGCGCGTTGACTGCTGTGAAAACTGCTGGAACGATGGGAAATTTGCGGCGGATTCTTTCAGTTCCTGGCGCGGAGTGTTTCAGGCCGAACCGCCGCCGCCCGAGGTGCTGAAAAAGGAGACGGCCGAGTCGCTCCTGCGCAGGCTGATTGAAAAGAACGATCCGCAGTACCGCAATTCCATATTTATCCTGGCCGTTATGCTGGAGCGTCGGAGAATTTTGGCGGAAAAGGAAGTTCGGCCGCAGGAGGGCGACCTTGTGCTGCGCGTTTACGAGCACCGCCAGACCGGTGAAACGTTTATTATCGGGGATCCCGTGCTAAGCCTTGACCAGCTCGAACACGTGCAGTCCGAGGTCGCCAATCTGCTTTCAGGTTCGGAAGCCCTGGCTGCCGAGGTGAAATGATGTTTGACTGGAAAATACAGGGCGGCAAAATCATTGACGGCACCGGACGGGAGCCGTTTGCGGCCGATGTGGGAGGCAGCGGCGACCGCATTACGGCAATAGATTCCCTGAAAAATGCCGAAGCGCGCAACATCATTGACGCCTCAGGCTGTTATGTCTGCCCCGGATTCATTGACGCTCATTCCCATTCCGACACATTCCTGCTGGTCCAGCCCTCGGCAGACAGCAAGATTTTCCAGGGCGTCACCACGGAAATAGTTGGCAACTGCGGCGCGTCTGCCGCTCCCATAAAGGATGTTTCGCAGCTTCCCTTCGACTGGCAGCTTTTGGCATATCCCGGCAAATGGCAAAGCATGGCCGAATATTTTACCCTGCTGCAAAAATGCAAGCCGGCCGTAAACGTGATTGCCCTGACCGGGCATAACCGGTTGCGGATTGCGGTCATGGGCTACGAAAACCGCTGCGCCACCGCCGATGAATTGCGCAGTATGAAACGCCTTCTTGAGCAGAGTCTCGCGGAAGGCGCGTGGGGTATGAGCACCGGGCTCATTTACCGTCCCGGCAAATACGCCGCCATATCGGAAATTTCCGATATGGCATCGATCGTGGCGCAACGCAACGGAATTTACACGACCCACATGCGCAACGAGGCGGCCATGGTGCGCGAGGCCGTGGCCGAAACCATCGCCCTGGCCAGAAAAACCGGAGTAAAAATCCAGATTTCGCATCTAAAAACAGCCGGGGCCGCGAACTGGCGTCTGGTGGATGAAGTGCTTTCCATGCTTGCTGCCGCCCGCGCCGGCGGATTGAAAATAGCCGCGGACCGTTATCCCTATACCTATTCCTGCACCGACCTGGATATTCTTTTGCCGGATTGGCTGGCTGCCAGCGACCGCATGACCATTCTTGCCAAACTTCACGACCCTGACACCTGCGAGAAACTGCGCGACGAACTGGCGGCCGACCATGATCCGGAATACTGGAACGGCATTATTGTCGCCACATCAACAGAGGAAAAATGGCGCGGCAGGTCGCTGCTGACCATTGCCAATACGCTGGGCCTTGAGCCGGTCGAGGCTGCGATCATGATCCTTGTAAAGGACGAATTGCTTACCCAGGCCTTTTACGCCGGCATGAGCGAGGAAAATCTCCGGAAAATTTATTCCAGGCCGTTCGTCATGATCGGATCGGACGCCTCTTTGCGCGTTCCCGGCGGTTTGTTCCACAATGATCACCCCCATCCGCGCGCCTACGGAACTTTTACCAGATTTTTGCGCGCGGCCCTGGACGGAAAAACCGTCCCGCTGGCCGAAGCCATCCGTAAAATGACTTCGCTTCCGGCGGAACATTTTGCGATTAAACAACGCGGATGCCTGGCTGCCGGCAACATGGCCGACATCCTGGTTTTCGATCCGGCCGAGGTTAGTGACCTTTCCTCTTATGAAAATCCCCATCAGTTGTCAAAAGGGATAAAAATGGTCATGGTCAATGGAGAGGTTGCCCTTGACCACGGGGGTTTGACCGGCAAACGCTCCGGACGCGTTCTGGCGCCGCAATAGTTCAGCCATCAGACTATGCGCTTTTCTTCCGGCCCGGATATTCGGAAAAGAGCAGATAACGCGCGGGCTCATTCTCGTCAATTTTCGGGAAACGTCCTAAGGGTTCGTAAAACCGGTTGTCACTTCGGTCGTCGTTCACCTTGGAAACTTCGCCGAGCAGAAGTTTTCCCTTTTCACCCCAGAATTTGTGATATAGACGGCTGGGGATGAATATGCTTTCGCCGGGTTCGAGCCGCACGATGCCGCCTGCCTTGAGGGTTTTCCGTACGCCGTCAAGCGAGACTGTCACGTTCGTTTTCGCAAATCGTTCGGAGGGGGAGGAATTATATAGCTGCACCGCCAGGACGCCTCCGCCGCGGTTGATGATGTCCTCCGATTTGCTCCAGTGAAAATGCATGGGGCAGATCTGTCCCTTTTCGAGGATCAGCATTTTTTCGGCATACGGCTTGGTGTAACGTTTGTCCCGGTAAAGGCCGTTGCGGATTGTGAACAAAACCAGGCCCGTATCACGGAATTTACTCAGCCCGAAGTCGGTGACGTCCCAACCCAGCATGCAGTTGCGGATTTCATCCGCCTCCGGTCCTTTTTTCCGCCATTCCTGCGGTGTCCAGAAGGCGAAGGGCGGCAGAAGGAAGCGGTGTTTTCCTGCAAAAACAACGGCCTGCCTGATGAGCGAATTGATTTCCGAACGTTTCATGGATTACTTCCTTAAATTTTTCTTGATCTTGTTCGCCTGAGAATATAACTTAAACGAAATAAACAGAAAGGATTTAAACCATGGATCATAAAAAGGCAACAACAATATTTGTTGGCGGTTTGCTGGTCGGTTTGTCTTGTTTCGCGGCGCAGGATGAAAAAACTGAAGCGAAAGCCTCGGATCATCCCGCTCCATCGGCGGTGTCATTCACTACCAATACCCCGGCCCGCCACAGGGGCGCCCCGTTTTCTTCGGAGATCAGCGCGGATTTCATCAAAAAAGTGATGGAAACCAGCGCGCGCATCGAGGAGTGCAAGAAACAGATTGCCGAACGCCAGGACTATCTCTATGAAAATAATTCTCAAATCAAGGCCTATCGCCGTGAAATGGTCGAGATGCAGACAAAAATCAACAAGCTTCTGGAATCCGACAAGGAACTGGCCGAATTGCGCCTTGATCGCGACATGCTCTGGACCACCATGCCCGTATTGCCGAAACCGCGCGGACGGCAGATAATGGGCGGGCGTGGTATGCCGGGCTGCAAAACGGAAAAATGAACAACAAGAAAAATGAGACCGTTCCGTCGCGCGCCGAGGAACAGAAAAATGCGGATGAAAAACGCATTGTCCTCGCGCGCGCGATGCTGCCTGAAAATCTTTCCATAGTCCCCATAGCCGGCCGGCCGCTTTTCCCGAAGATGATCGTGCCTTTGATCATTGACGATCCGCGCGGGAAAAAGGCGGTCAATAATGTGTTGCAGGCCAATTCCAAATTCATCGGCGTCGTGCTGATGAAGGATAACAAGTCCGACGCTGCCGACGCCGTGGCGGCGGAATTCTACCAGGTCGGAGTGGTCGCCGAAGTCATCCGGGTGAACCAGCCTTCCGCCGATGCCCCCATGCAGGTCATGCTCGGCGCGCTGGAGCGGTTCATGATAGAAAAAATCGTTTCCGAAGTACCGGTCATCCAGGCCAGGGTGAAATACCTTCCGGAAACCGAAATGTCGGTCAACGAGGAGTTGAAGGGATACTCCATTGCCATCCTCAACGCCATAAAGGACCTCATCAAGTTGAACCCCCTGTTCAAGGAGGAGTTCAACATATTTTTGAACCGCGCCAACTTGAACGAGCCGGGGCGTCTGGCCGATTTCGCAGCGGCCATGACCACGGCCGGCGCGGCGGAACTCCAGGAAGTGCTGGCGACCACAAGCATTCGGCAGCGCATCGAGAAATCCCTGGTGCTGCTGAGGAAGGAAATAGACGTTTCCAAGATTCAGCAGAAAATCAACCAGCAGATCGAGGATAAACTTTCCAAGCAGCAGCGCGATTTCTTTTTGCGCGAACAGTTCAAAGCCATTAAAAAAGAGCTTGGCCTCTCAAAAGAGGGCAAGGAGGCCGATCTTGAGCAGTTCCGCGAGCGGATTAAGGCGCTTGTTCTCACCGATGAGGCCAAGGAGCGCATTGATGAGGAAATGAACAAGCTCAGCATGCTGGAGCCCGTTTCGCCGGAATTCAACGTCACGCGCACTTACCTGGACTGGCTGACCTCGCTGCCCTGGGGCGTTTACACGCCTGAAAACATAGATTTGAAACGTGCGGAGACCGTTTTGAACCGCGATCATTACGGACTTGAAGACGTCAAGGAGCGCATCCTGGAGTTTCTATCCGTCGGTATTCTCAAGGGCAGTGTTTCCGGCTCCATAATCTGCTTTGTAGGGCCGCCCGGCGTGGGCAAGACGTCGGTTGGGCAGTCCATTGCCCACAGCATCGGTCGCAAATTCTACCGTTTTTCGCTGGGCGGCATGCGCGACGAGGCTGAAATCAAGGGCCATCGCCGCACCTACATCGGCGCCCTGCCCGGAAAATTCATCCAGGCCATGAAGGTTTGCAAGAGCTCGAATCCGCTCATCATGCTTGACGAGGTTGACAAGATCGGCGCCAGTTTCCAGGGGGACCCGGCTTCCGCGCTGCTGGAGGTGCTTGATCCGGAGCAGAACAAGGATTTTCTGGACCACTATCTCGACGTGCGTTTCGATCTCTCCCGTGTTCTTTTTGTCTGCACGGCAAACATTCTTGACACCATACCGCGTCCGCTCCTGGATCGCATGGAAGTCATCAAGCTTTCCGGCTACATTCTCGAGGAAAAATTGCAGATCGCCAGGAAATACCTTATTCCGAAGCAGTTCAAGGCCAGCGGTCTGAAGCGCGGCCGCTTGACCATCACCAATGCGGCCCTGCGTGAAATCATTGACGGTTATGCGCGCGAGCCCGGCGTGCGCAGCGTGGAAAACAGCATCAAGCGCATCTGCCGCAAGTCGGCGCGCAAATTTGTCGGCGGGAAGAATAAAAAGATGCTCGTTGACGCCGGGGATTTGCCGAAGTTGCTCGGGAGGCGCATATTTCCTGACGAGGATCCGTTCAAAAAGCCGCGCGTCGGCGTGGTCATGGGGTTGGCTTGGACCAACATGGGAGGGGAGACTCTCTATATCGAGGCCGCCAAGGTCGCGGCCGAAAAACCTGGTTTCAAGCAGACCGGGCAGTTGGGCAACGTCATGGTCGAATCCTCGGAAATAGCCTACAGCATGGTACGGGCGTATTTGAGCGATAATCCGGCGGCGAAGGAGTTTTTCGACAAGAATTTCATTCACCTGCATGTGCCGTCCGGCGCCACGCCCAAGGACGGACCTTCGGCCGGCATTACCATGGCTTCCGCGCTTTATTCCCTGGCGATGAATAAACCGGTCAGGGAAAAACTGGCCATGACCGGGGAGTTGAGCCTGACCGGCCTCGTCATGCCGGTGGGCGGCATAAAGGAGAAAACCATCGCCGCAAAGCGTTCCGGCGTGATTGACCTGATATTTCCGGCGGCGAATCAAAAAGATTTCGAGGAACTGCCGGCCCACATCCGTCGCGGCCTGCATCCGCATTTCGTGGGAACATTCGATAACGTGGTCAATCTGTGCTTTTAAACTGGAGGAAAAAATTGAATGTCACTCCATAGTCACAACTCCACTTCAGGAAGCGGCGGGAAATGGCACAAAGACTGGAGGCTGTGGGCGGTGGTCATACTGATGTTGGCGGGCATGGCTATCTATGTCCTGTCACTGGATGAATCATCCTCCTCGCTGTTCTTCGGTCCCTGAGGAAATTCATCCTGCCTGCCCAAATCTTGATCAGGGAACGCCAATCAGGGCCTGCCAAAAAGTCGGCCCGGACTACGCAGATCTGAACCAAAAGACCACAGAAAAAAGCGCGCCAATAGGCGCCATTGCGCATCTTTACGTGCCGTGGTCTGAACGTGTCGGCATGAGGATTTTTGCCAGACGCTGGCAGGCACCGGACTGTTTCAGGGCGCGGCGCAGCATGGCGACTCCCGGCGGAATATACTGTGAGAACCATTTCGTTTCGGCGTTCGCCCCAAGCCGACCGTAGGCGCCCAGCGCCTGGCAAAGCCTCTGAACCGCCGTCAGCCAGAATATGCGGCGGGAAATCGTCCGGCATTTGCCGGCCGTTTTCAGGCCTGGAAATTGCAATGTCGTTTCAGCCCGTCGCCCGGAGGTCGACGGCCACCTTTTGAAGCGCATGTTAAGGTGGGCCGGGCGCTCCGCGCACGGCGGTTGTCCGTCAGCTGACGGACCTGATTTGACGTTCGATGTCGCACATAAGATAAAATTATAGAAATCGAGCAAAAATTCCTGTTCCGGCAGGCTCAGGTTGATGTAGGGATCGCATAAGAGCGATGCCAGATCATAGGCAGCCGGACCAAGCCGCATGCCCTGAAAATCAATGAAAAACGGCTTTTTGCCCGAAAAAATGATGTTGCTGGATTGCAGGTCGCGGTGAATAAGCGCCATTGGTTCGCGGTTCAATGCATGCCCGACTTTTTTCAACTCGGTCATGATCCGCCTGATTTCCGGTTGTCTCAGGTCAAGATGTCTTTCCAGAAAATTGCGCCCGAAAAATTCCCGCTCCCAGTGGTAGAGATCAGGTGAGAATGGGGCGGTCAGGGAAAGATGCTCTTTTTTCGCGCGTCGTGCGCCGGACTGGTGCAGAAGGACTATTGATTCAAGCGCATTGCGGTAGTATTCCATTAATTCCGCATGCGAACATTCTGTGGCGATTTTCTGTAGGGAGTTGTCGCCAAGATCCTCGATCACCAAGAGTTGCTTTTCGGGGCGGTCGAGAATTATTTTGGGCACATTCAATCCAAGCCTTGCCAGGAATCGGCCATGCTCCGCATAGAGACAGTTTTCGTGTCTTTCGCGGCTGTAACGGATCATGATGAAACTTTTTCCGCCGGCGGTAATGCGCGTAAATGAGCGGGCGGAACCGCGCGGTTCAAAAGGTATTATGGCGGTTTTTTCCGTCTTCACTTTCAGGTTATTAAGCGCGGTGTTAAGTTGGAGATCGTGATGGGACTCATGCAGCAGGGGCTTGACCGCAAGGCGTCTGACCCGGCTGTTGACCACACATTCCGATCCCACGATGGCATTTTGTATCACGGCCCTGGGGCCGATCATGGCCTTGCGCCAGATCACGGAATTTTCGATTTTAGCTCCCGGCGTTATTGTGGCCGTGCGGTCGATCGAGGCAAAACCGCGTATGATAACCCCTTTTTTTTGCAGTTTCAGGATGCATTGGTCACGGTGTCGGCCATGCAGTTCGGCGTGCGCCTTCAGATACGACTCCGGCGTTCCCAAATCTGACCAGTAGGATTTTTCCACGCACACGCCCCGTATGCGCCAGCCTGATTTGAGCGCAGACTGATAAGCTCCGATAATGCTGGAAAAAGATTCATCCGGTATGAAGCGCAGCAGGGCCGGGGAAATCAGATGCAGGCCGCAAAAGGTATAGGTTCCTTCAGTGCCGGGCCGGCTGCTTTGAAAATTGACGATATTGCCGTTTTTTACCTCAACCGTCCTTGGCCCGCGTCGCGGTTCCATCCAGACGGCCGCCAGTGTCTTTCGCGTGGAAAATTCCCTGATCAGGGGCAGGGGATTCAATGTCGCGGCAATATCCGCGTTGATCATCCAGAAGGGAGATTGGTCAAGAAACCAGGCTGCCCGGCGCAGAACTCCGCCGGTACCCAGAATTTCCGGCTCAAAGGAAAATGCTATTTTTATATCCGGGGGATGATGCCTTTTTATGTAGTCGCAGATGGGGGAGGGATGGAAGTGCAGGTTGATCAGTATTTCCCTGACGCCCCAGAGCCCCAACATGTCCAGCAGGCGTCCTATGATAGGTTTTCCCCAAAGCGGCATCATGGGTTTTGGGGTGTCCAGGCTCAAGGGAAACATTCTTGTGGCCAGACCGGCCGCCAGAATGATTGCTTTTTCAGGCTTTTTCATTTATAAATCACGGATAGTAACAGATAAGGAAGCGTTGCACAATATGTTGATTCTGGCCATAGATCAATCGTCGCAGAATTGCAGCCTGGCTGTTCTCGATGAAGAAAAGGTCATTGCGGAAAGAAAATGGGACGCCATGACTCTGCGCAGTTCAGGACTTTTTCTGGTCATGCGGGAATTGTTGGCTCAAAATAAGATTTCGTTCGAAGACATTTCTAGTTATGTCGTTGATGTCGGCCCGGGGTCGTATGGCGGACTGCGTTCGGCCCTGGCCGCCGTCCGGGCCTTTGCCCTGCCACAGAAGCAGGAAATTTATGCGCTTACCAGCGCGGAAATAATGGCTTTTGAAATTATTGAAAATATATCGCCTGGCCTGGTCCAGGTGGTCGGCGACGCCCGCCGCGGGCAGTGGTGGACGGCCATTTATGAGAATTGCGGCGGTTTGCCGGTTGCCAGGCAAAAAATAGAGTTAATGCCGGTTGATAAATTTGCGTGTCATCCCCGGGCGCTGGTGGTTTCGCCCGATTGGCTCAGGATCAAAGACAATCTCGCGGCAGCGGCAAAGGGGGGGCAGGTGCTCGAAGATTCATGCGTTCCGACCGCCTCGGCTCTTGGCAGGCTGGCCCGCCGAAAAATGCAAGAAAATATTCCGGGAGAGCCGCTTGCGCCGATCTATTTGCATGCGGCAGTCGCGGAACACAAGGAAAGAAGTCGGAGTCCGGAATGAAAATTACAGCATTCGATTCGTTCAAAATCGGAAATCTGCTCATTCCCAACCGCATTGTGCGCAGCGCCACGGCGGAAAGAATCGCCATGCAGGGCGAAGCCGATGGCCACCTGCTCGGCGAAAAGTATGCGGAGCTTGCCAAAGGCGGGGTGGGGTTGATTATTTCCGGGCACATTGCCGTGCATGCCTCAGGGAGGCTCTATTCCTCCATGCCATCGTTTTCTTCCGAGTCTGATTTGCATGCCTGGCGCATGGCGGTGCGGATGACTCATGCGGCCGGGGGCAAACTGTTTCTTCAGATTAATCATGGCGGCGGCAGGTGTTTTAAAGGCGCCGGCGAAGCCGCCATATGCGTTTCGCCGCTTCCGGATTTTCCAAAGGACCCCATGCAGGGCATGGAATTGGACGACACAAAAATCCACGAACTGATTATGGCTTTTGCCGAGGCGGCCGGACATGCGCGCGAGGCAGGGGCCGACGGCGTTCAAATTCACGCCGCGCATGGCTATCTGGTCAGCCAGTTTCTTTCTCCGTTGACGAATTTGCGGCATGATGACTGGGGCGTTTCGCTGGAACACCGGGCAAAATTTTTGGTTATGGCGCTTCGCGGTGTGCGTAAAACTGTAGGCGAAGATTTTCCAATCGGCATTAAACTCGGCGTCTGCGATGATGATCCCGCCGGTTTGAAGCTTGAGGAAACGTTGCAGGTCGCAAAGTGGGCCGAGGCCGACGGACTTGATTTTGTGGAAATTTCCGGCGCCTTCCGGAAGGATCTGGCATTGCGGCACGTAAAACCGGGCGTAAACGAGGGGTATTATCTGCCCTTCGCGGCCAGGTTCAAACAAGAGTTGAAAATACCGGTTTTTGTCGTGGGCGGATGGCGCAGCCTGGAAAAGATGAACGAAGCGCTTTCAAGCGGCCAATGCGATGCGGTTTCCATGTCCCGTCCGTTGATTTGTCAGCCTGATTATCCTGATGTTCTTCGCGCGGGCGGCAAAACTTTATGCCGCAGTTGCAACCTTTGCCTGCTCAAACAGGATGGACCAACGAAATGTTACTCAAAAAAATGATGTCCTTGCTTGACAAATGACCTGAAAGAATGAGATTTTAAGGCTTTTTGAGGGAGAGGCATGATGCATTTCCATATTGTGAACGAAGTCTGGCCATGTTTTTCCGGCGTACTGATTTTCTTTATCGTTTTGGGTGTGATTGCGCGCCTTTTAAAATGGAAGAAGGTCGGCACAACCTGTTATCTGTTGGGAATCATCGGCGCCTGTTTCATGCTTTTTTTCTTTCGCGATCCCGATCGCACGCCTCCTTCCGATCCGTCCGCAATAGTCGCCGGGGCGGACGGCGCCATCATGGCGGTGAAGGACGTTCCTGAAAACGAACTGCTGAAGACCGATACGGTGCGCATCAGTATTTTTCTGAGTCTGTTGGACGTTCACATAAATCGCGCGCCGATTGGGGGAGAAGTAAAATTCCTGAAGTATTATCCCGGCAAAAGATTTTTTACTTTCCAGGAGAAATCGTCGCTTTACAACCAGCACAGTTCCATTCTCATCGAAAACGGCCGGACGCGTTGCCTGGTGAACCAGATCGTGGGCCCCGTGGCGCGGCGGGTGGTCTACTGGCTCAAACTGGGGCAGGAGGTCGGGGCCGGCGAGAAAATCGGCATGATGAAATTCGGTTCGCGGCTTGACATGTATTTTCCGAAGGCCGACGTCGAGGTGCTCGTTAAACCCGGCGACAAGGTGAAGGCCGGCGTTACGGTGGTGGCGCGGATCAAGGCGCGTTAAGTATTAAAGTTAGGTTTGACCCTGTGAGGAAAAAATGAATTGGCGGCAATTGATACCTACGGTGATTACGCTTCTGGCAATGCTGTGCGGATTTTTCAGCATTTTGCTTGCCATCGAGGGGGAGGAGTATTTTCTGCTCTCGGCCCAGTTCATCATGCTGGCCATGATGCTCGACGGCATGGACGGTAATGTGGCCAGGCTCCTCAAGGGAACATCCCCGTTCGGCGCCGAACTGGATACCTACGTTGATTTGACCGCCTTCGGTCTGGCGCCTGCCATCCTCATTTATCAGGTGGCCCTGCAAAGGCACGTTGATTGGCGCATCTTGATGACTTCGCTGGTGGTTCTTTCCGGGGTGATCCGCCTGGCGCGCTTCAAGGTCCGCGATCCGGCCCGCGGTCAGGCCGGTTATTGCGGGTTGCCGATCACGGCCAGCGCGGGGTGGGTGGCGATTTTTGTCATGCTCAGCGAAACGCGGGTTTTCGCCAACTTTTTTCAACTCGGCCAGGGGCCGGTCAGCGTGGTGTTCCTGGTGGGAGTGCTGGTAATGATTACTCTACAGGTCTCGAATGTGCGTTACCCGAAGCCGACCAAAAATCTGGCCATTTTTGTGGTATGTATTGTCCTGGTTTTGTTGCTTTTCTTCAAAAAAAGCATTGTCGCGCCGCTGGCGGCGGTGGCTATTCTCATGCTCGGCATCCTGTACGTGCTTTTCGGGCCTGTTTTCGTCGAGGTGAGCAAACGCAAGTCTGCCGCAAAAACAGCCGATCTTAACGCCAATGGCGACCTGTATGCCGACAACGGCGGGATTTGATTCTTTTCCAATGAACCGCAAACAGCAGATTGCCGGGGCAGTAAAGGGTCTCGAGTCCTATGTGGATTATCTCAGGGAGGACGGCGTCACGGAGGTGGTTTCCTTTTTGCGGCGGCAAAAGGATAAGATTGTAGGGCCGCCGCTTGCGCATGGCGATCAGACGGACTCTTTAAACAGAGGCGTTGCGTCTGGTCACATGAATTTGGAAACATCGAGCGTTCAACGTTCAACATTCAGTATGGAACGATTGAAGGAAGTCGCCGCTGAGATCGCGAAATGCGTAAAATGTCCATTGCACAAGGGCCGTAATAAAACTGTTCCCGGCCAGGGAAACCCGCAGCCTGAAATACTTTTTATCGGTGAGGGGCCGGGCGAGGAGGAAGATCGTCAGGGGTTGCCCTTTGTCGGAGCGGCGGGACAGTTATTGACGAGACTGATCAAGCGCATGGGCTTTACCCGCGAAGAGGTTTTCATCGCGAATATCGTGAAATGCCGGCCGCCGAACAACAGGAAACCGCTGCCCGATGAGTCTCGGGCGTGTCTGCCGTATCTCATTGAACAAATCGAGGTTCTGCAACCGAAAGTGATTGTCCTCTTGGGGGCCACGGCGCTGGATGGTCTCATCCCCTCCGAATTGCCGGGAAGAACGATATCGAGAATGCGCGGCAAATGGATCGAGTACAAGAATGTTCCGGTCATGCCGACCTTCCATCCTTCATATCTTTTGCGCAATCAGTCCGCCATGTGGGATGTCTGGGCCGACATGCAGCTCGTGCTGGAACGCCTTGGACGTCCCATTCCGGACAAGGCATGATTGCGGGAAAAATTTCCAACCTTCAATTTTTTCTGAGCTTGAAATGATTGTTCCTGAATTCGACCAGCGCGCCATTGTCCCTGCTTAACGCCGCAGATGTCTTGCCGAGGAATTTCAACGGATTTTCAAGGCCTGCCTTCCAGAGTTCCTTTTCGGTCAACAGGTTCAGCGAGGCCAGATGGTTCATGCATTGCAGCATGTTGGCCGAGGAACCCGCCAGATACGGGGTGTTGGCAAAGCTGATCCGGCCGTCGGGCGCCAACACCGCTTTTTTCCCGAGGAATTCGTATTCGCCGGGCGGCAAGCCGGCGATGTGGGCAGCGTCGCTGACCACGATGAATTTCTCCGGCCCCTTGGCGCGCCAGGCCACCTTGATGAAATCCGCCGGCAGATGGTTGCCGTCGGTGATGAACATTCCGTAAACGTCGTCGCAGGCCAGTTGCCACCAGATGGGATTCTGATGACGGTTGATCATGTTGGGCATACCGTTGCCCAGGTGCGTGCTGGCCGAGGCGCCTGCCCTGACCGCGCGTTCCATGCAATCGTCTTCGGCAAGATGGTGGCCCATGGAAACACGGATGCCGATTCGCGCGGCGCATTTTATCAAAGGAAGGGCGTTTTCCGTTTCCGGCGCGATTGTCAAGAGGACGATATGGCCTTCCGCCAACTCCTGAAAGCGCTTCAATAAATCCGCGTCCGGTTTGATGATGTATTCGGGCGGATGCGCTCCGCGCGCGCCTTCAACGGGAGAAATGAACGGCCCTTCCAGGTGGAGTCCGAGAATATGTCTTGCAATATCCTTGTCCTTCATGGCCCTGGCGAAAAGCGGCAGGACGTGTTCGTACAGTTTGACGCTGTTGGTGCAAAATGTCGGACAATAGGCGATTGTGCCGACCCCGGCAATAGCCTCGGTTATTTTCCGAATTTCCTCGATGGTCAGGCTTTCCGATGTGAAGGTAAGGCCCTTGTATCCGTTCACCTGCAGATCCACAAACCCATTTTTTATCATAATCTGGTTCCTTTCGCTATTTTATTGCCTTCTGATCTCCAATCTCTGACCGCTATCCGCATTCCCACGGCGGCGCGGACGGGAGCAGTTCCTGAAAACCGGCGATCAGTTCGTTTTCGTAATCCCCGCCGTAGGTTCCGTTCAGAAATTTTTGATAGGCCGCCTTATAAAATCTTTCCCAGGAATCCTCCTCATGCCCCGGATTAATGGGGTAAAAGTGCGCCCGGTTGGCAAGGGCCGCTTCACGGTCGCCCGGCGCATCGCCGATCATAAGGATTTTGCCGTTTTTATACCGTCCATTGGTTGCCAGTCGAATGTGTTCCTTTTTTGTGCCCAACTCCTGTCCGGCGATCACCCTGACAAATTCGGTCAGGCCGTGTTCCCGCCATTCGCGTTCCAGGGCCTCTACCGGGGTCTGGGAAACGCAGATGGCGTCGGAGTTTCTTTTAATTTTCCGCAGGCTTTCGCGCACCCATTTGAACGGCTCGATATTTTTGACCGTCCGGGATATTTTCTCATTGACGGCGTGGCTCCATTTCAGCAGCAGTGCCAGTTCTTCATCGCCGGTATTTTTTGCCGCCTTTTCGAGTTCGAAGTTGCTGAGCGGCGCGCCGGAGGCGATCAATTTTTTCAAGGAGTCGAAGCCCGGAAGATTGACTCCGGCGGCTGACACTTCGGGCCGCTTGCGAAGCAGATCCATGACAAGCATCAGGCAAAGAAAACGGTTTTGTCCGCGATGGATGGAGTAAAGATTCACGAATTCCGCGGTTTCGCGCACGTATTTTGCGATTTTTTCCAGGCGCCAGTGGTCAATTATGTTCTGATGGAAACATTTCTTCTGCTTGATTTCCATGGTCGGAAACACGCAGCCGTCGGAATCAATGCCGACAAAGGAATCGTTCTCCGGTTTGAAACTTGACAGGTCATGCTTGGTGAAAATACAATGGATCATTTTGGAGGTGAGTTCACGGGGGAATGAAATTCATGTAGGGCCGCCGCTTGTCCTTCGACTCTGCTCAGGACCTTGAGCTTGCCGAAAGGCGGCGCGCCGTCTTTTTCCGCGTGGTGATCGGACGGCTTCTGCAAGCAGAGGCCCTGCATCGGAGTTTTTATTCAGCCAGCCATTCCGTATGGAAAAACTCGCCGCGTTTGCGGTCAACGCGTTCATAGGTGTGCGCGCCGAAATAGTCGCGCTGGGCCTGCAGGAGGTTGGCCGGCAGGCGTTCGCTGCGGTAACTGTCATAATACGCCAGCGCCGAACTGAAGGCCGGCATGGGGATGCCCAGGCGGCATGATTCCGCCACCACCTTGCGCAGGCTCTCGTGGCTGTTCTTCAGGATTTTGCAAAAGTAAGGATCAAGCATAAGGTTGGGCAGGGCCGGATTACGGTCAAAGGCCGCCTTGATTTTGCCGAGGAATCTGGCCCGGATAATGCAGCCGCCGCGCCACATGAGCGCAATGTCGCCGAATTTCAATTCCCACTTGTATTCCTTTGCCGCGGCGCGCATGAGCGCATATCCCTGGGCATAGGAACAGATTTTTGCCGCGTAAAGCGCCTTGCGTATGGTTTCAACGAAGGCGGCCTTGTTGCCGCGGAATTTTGCCTTGGAGCCGTCAAGCTTTTTGGCGGCGGCCACGCGTTCCTCCTTGACGGCCGAAATACAGCGCGCAAAAACGGCCTCGGCGATCGTTGCGGCCGGGATGCCGAGATCAAGCGCGGCCTGGCTGGTCCACTTGCCCGTGCCTTTCTGTCCGGCCGTGTCGAGGATGACGTCCACCATGGCCTTGCCGGTTTCCTTGTCCTTCTTGCCGAGAATATCGGTGGTGATTTCAATCAGGTAGGAGTCCAGTTCGCCCTTGTTCCATTTTTTGAAGACCTTGTGCAGGCTAAAAGCATCCATTTTCAGGGCGTTCTGCATGATGCTGTAGGCCTCGCAGATAAGCTGCATGTCGCCGTATTCGATGCCGTTGTGCACCATTTTGACAAAATGGCCGGCGCCGTCATTGCCGACCCATTCGCAGCAGGGCGTATCGCCTTCGACTTTGGCGCTGATGGCCTGGAAAATGTCCTTCACGTAAGGCCAGGCCCTGGAGGAGCCGCCCGGCATGATGCTGGGGCCCTTGAGCGCGCCTTCCTCGCCGCCGGAAACGCCGGTGCCTATGAAAAGCAGGTTTTTCTGATCGAGAAATTTGGTGCGGCGGATAGTGTCCGGAAAATGCGAGTTGCCGCCGTCAATAATTATGTCGCCCGGTTCGAGGACCTGGAGCAACTGGTTGATGAAATCGTCAACGGCCTGTCCGGCCTTGACCATCAGCATTACGCGGCGCGGCTTTTTCAGGGAATCAACCAGTTCCCTTATGGAATGCGCGCCGATGATGTTTTTGCCCTTGGCGCGGTTGTTCATGAAATCGTCAACCTTGGCAATGGTGCGGTTGAAGACCGCCACCGTAAATCCATGGCTTTCCATGTTCAAAACCAGGTTTTCGCCCATCACCGCCAGACCGATCAATCCAATGTCAGCTTGTTGCATTCTTTTTTCCTCCTTGTTTGAAAAGGCATATTATGAAACATTGCCATGCGGTCAATAGAAATATTTTACCGCTTTTATCGGCAGCGTCGTCTTCGCAGGGCATTTATAACGGATTGTATGGTGGTTTCCGGCGTGGAGGCGCCGGCCGTGATGCCGATGCTTTTCGCCTTCTTGAACCACCTTGCCTTGAGTTCTACCGTGGATTCGATCCAATGGCTGCGCGGATTCAGTTTTCGGGAAATTTCATAAAGCCGCCTCGTGTTGGCGCTGGCGCGCGAGCCGATGACGATCATGACGTCGTTTTCAAGCGGCATGGTTTTCATTTCCGCCTGTTTCATGGTGGTGGGTTTGCAGATGGTGTTGAAAAATTTCAACTCCTTTATTCCTGAACGCAACGTTGCGACGATCGGCAGAATATCGTCTGCGTTCTGAGTGGATTGTACCACCACGGCCGCTTTTATTATTTTTTCGAATATTGCCTTTGGAATATGTCCGCTGTTGTCAATCACATATGTTTTTTTGCCGGCCTGGCCGACTATGCCCTGGACTTCCTCGTGGCGTTTGTCTCCCAAAACAATAATGGTATAGCCCTTGCGGCTCATTTTTCCGGCTATCTTGTGAATGGCCTTGACCATCGGACATGTGGCGTCAATAATTTTGTAACCGCGTCGGCGGGCCAGCGCGATAGTCCTTATTCCGGCGCCATGGGCGCGGACAAGCAAAATCCTTCCGCGGCCGTTGCCGAGTCTTTTTATTTTTTTTATCCCGGCCTGTTCCAGTTCCTTGATGACGTCCTGGTTGTGCACCAGGTCGCCCAGCATGCGGATCTGTCGCCCGCTGCCGGCCAGTTCACGGGCCAGACGGATTGCCCGCTTGACGCCGAAGCAAAAGCCGGCGGTCCGTGCAATATGGATTTTGTATTTCCTTTTCATCTGATATTCATGCGTTCATTCTCAATTCCGTGTTTCTTGCGCTTGCTCCGATACGCCGATACTCCCATGCTCCGATACATTCCGCGTCAGGGGTTGACCTGGTTGGCGCGTTTGACGCTGTTAAGATACATCAGGATCCCCTCGGCGATTCCGCGGGCCAGCTTGTCGAGATACGCGGCGTTGCCAAGTTTTTTCGCTTCGGACTGATTTGAAAGGAACCCGCATTCGATCAAAGCGGCGGGGCAGGCGCTGTTTTTCAGCACCACGAAGCGCGAGCGGCGCACGCCGCGGTCTTCCGCGCCGGCGTGTTTCATCAGGCTTTTTTGCAGCAGGTAACCTAGCACCATATTGGCGCGGTCGTGCCGGTTGCCGGGATGGTTTATTTGATCGTCAACGCTGAAAACGTGGTTGGCCGTGCTGGCATATCCGGCCGGCGGCAGTATGTGGGTTTCAATGCCGGAAGGCGATGAGTTCGGGGCGGAATTGAGGTGAATGCTTACGAAGACGGCGCTTTTCCAGGAGTTTGCCCTGGACGGGCGTTCCTCAAGTTCCACTTGTCCCTCGTTGTTGCGGGTCAGGCGCGTGTCTATGCGATATTGCAGGAGGATGGCGCGCACTTTGCGCGCCAGAGCAAGCGTGACAACGCTTTCGACCACTCCGGAGCGCGATGCCGCCCCGCGGTCGTTGCCGCCATGCCCGGCGTCGAGCGTCACTGTCTGATACGGTTCGGATGCCAGGGCGTTGTTCGGATTCATGAGCGGCAGGATGCAGCGGTCAACATCGTCCTGCAGAATATGCCATGATCCCCAGCACCTGGCAACGGGGGCATTCAGCCAGATGGCGATATTGTTGAATGTGGCCCGGCGGCTGTCGCCTTCCAGCACCAGGGTGTTGAACCTGGTCTGCATGGTGATCAGCTTTCCGTTGACCATGATCGAACTGAACCCGTAGTTTGCGGCCATTTTATTCACCGAAAGCGTGGTTTTCCGGCTCGCGTCGGAATAGGCTTTGGCGGCATGGCAGGCAATCGGTTGTGCCAGGTTTGTTACCGCGGCAATGGCAAAACAGAAGAACTTGAAACGAAAGATGTTTTTTTTCACTGGATCGAAAATCAATATGTCTTGACAGTGTATCTGCAGCATTATAAATTACCAAACCAAAAAGCAAGGTTTTTTTACAGCCATGAGCGAAGTATCTGAAGCGAATATTTCACGCCGAGTCCGCGAACTATTTGACAAGGGATTGGTGGCCATGGAGCGCAATAATTTGCCCTATGCCATGGACATGTTCATGGCCGCCCTTGAGCTGGAGCCGCGTTTTTTCAAGTGCCGCAAGTTCCTGCGCGCTTCGAGCATCAAATACATGAATGAGACCAGGGGCGGCAAGGTTTCCCATCTTGCAACCACCCTGGCAGGACTGTCTCTTCTGGTTCGCGGGAAAATTTCCGTGCGTTATGGCGATGCGACGCAGGCGCTTGGCATTGCTGAGCGCCTTTTGCGAACGGATCCTGTCAACAAACAGTTCGTTCGTTTACTGTGCGAGGCTGCGCTTAAACTGGATATGCCGGAGGTCGCCATACACGCCCTGAATACCGCGCGCGAATTTCATCAGCAGGACGCGGCCCTTTTGCAGGAGCTCGGCGAACTTTACATGCAAGCCAACCAGCCCGACGAGGCGCGCAAATGCTTTGAAGGGGTCTTGTCCATCCGTCCTCATGACGGCAAGGCCATGCATGCGTTGAAGAATGCCATGGCGCGTGACACCATGCTTCGAGGAGGATGGGATGCGGCCTCGTCCACCAAGGAGGCGGCGGGATACCGCAAGGTGATAAAGGACGTCAAGGAAGCCGCCGTGCTTGAGGCGGACAACAAGGCCGTGCGGGATGAACATAATACCGAATTGCTTATCCGGGACACGGCGGCAAAAGTCAAGGCCGAGCCGGAAAACATCAACTATCGCCGGGCCCTGGCCAGGCTTTATGTCCAGGCCGGCCGCTTTGAGGACGCTATCCACACCCTGGAAGAAGGCCGCCGCCTTGGCGGTGCGTCCGATCCGCAACTGGATCAGGCCCTGGCCGACGTCCGCATCAAGCAGTTTGACTTCGAAATCGCCCAGTGCCGGGAAAACGGCGACGCGTCCGGAGTGACCGCCAAGGAAAAGACCAAGCGCGAATTTTATTTCAAGGACATCAAGGGCCGCGTGGAGCGTTATCCCAACGATTTGATCCTTCGTTTCGAGTTCGGAAAGTTGCTTTTCGAGAACGGGCAATACAACGAATCCATCCAGCAATTCCAGTTGGCGCAGCGTAATCCTAAGTATCATTCCCAGGCGCTCTATTATCTTGGCCTGTGTTTCATGCAGAAAACGCAGTATGATTTGGCCAGGGAGCAGTTTGAAAAGGTTGCCGGAGAATTGCCTCAGATGAACGATCTGAAAAAGGAAATTTACTACCAGCTCGGCGTCCTTCTTGAAAAAACCGGCAACTTTGACGAGGCGGTGGAGAAGTATTACAAGGAAGTCTACCAGACCGATATCGGCTTCAAGGATGTCGCCGCCAAGATCGAAAAATCCTATAAGAAGGGCTAGAAAGTCACGTAAGCGGAAGCATTCCCGAGTGTTTTATTTGACCTTCCAAGATCGTCCAGGGAGCGTATTTTTGTACCGTTTCGCCTTAATCCAAAAATCCGGTCAACCATGACCTGTCCCAGGCCGGGCACGCGCAGCAGTCGATATTTATCGTCGCGGTTTACGTTCACGGGAAAGAATTCAGGATGCAGCCTGGCCCACATCTCTTTCGGATCAATTTCTAGCGAAAGATTGCCGTCCGGTCCGACCGGAATTTCGTCACCCCTGAAACCGTACTTTCTGATGAGCCAGTCGGTCTGATACAGACGGTGTTCTCGTGTCAGCAGGTCTTTGTTGCCGATATTGGAATTTTCCCCTGGAAGGTCCGAATCTCCCGCACCGCGCTGGTAGGCGCTGAAATATACGCGGTTCAGGCGCAGTTTTTTATACAGTCCCCATGAATAATTGATTATTTCCCGGTCGGTTTCCCGGGCGGCGCCGACCACGAACTGGGTGGTCTGTTTCACGCCGGCATAATCGGAGCCTTTGGCGGTCAGACTGCTTATCAAACGCATCGGTTGAATTATGTCGTCAATGTAGTTTTTTGTGGTGCTCAATAACTTGAAATTGTTTTCGCCGGCGGTCTCGATGTTCAGGGACACGGTCGTGGCCAGGGAAAGACTCTGGCGAATGGCGGCCTCGCTCGCGCCGGGAATTATTTTCAAATGGATATAACCCTTGAATTGAGTTTTGCGCAGAATTAATGCCGCGAGATTGATGCGTTCCATCGTGGCGTCCGGATTGCCGTCCACGGCGCTGCTGAGAAAAAGTCCGTTAACCCTGCGGGCCCGATAATAGGCAAGGAAGGTTCTCACCAGTTCTTCCGGAGCAAGCGAGCAGCGGTTTATTCCGGAATTCGCCCGCAGCGGACAATACTTGCAGTTGTTGACACAGTCGTTTGAAAGGAGCGTTTTGAAAAGATAGGTTGTGCCGCCGTTTGGCAAAATGACCGGATAGACCCATTTGTCGTCGGGCGAGCGGCGGCGGTGCTCGTCGTCCCTGGTGCCGCAGGAACAGGCCAGGTCGTATCGCGAATCGCGTGAAAGGATCGCCAGTTTTTCAGGGGTGTCCGGCGTTTTTTTGATCAGCAGTGTCATGGTTTAAGGGAAGTATAGAGGATTTTTCGCGCCGTGCGATTTGATTTTGAAAATTTTTTTTCGACAAGCCGGAATATTTTCGTTGATTTCGTCCGTTCCAACCGTTAGTATCGCGCTTGTTTTCCCACAAAAGAAATGGCGAGATAGCTCAGTTGGTAGAGCAGCGGACTGAAAATCCGCGTGTCGACGGTTCGATTCCGCCTCTCGCCACCTTTTTTACAATCCGCGTTCCGCGATGGCAGCGAGGGCAAGGGCGAGAAAGGCCCTGGTCCCCTTGGCGCGCATGGCGGCGGTATTCAGCCCAAACCAGGGGAATTCGAAGATGACGCCGACTGCGTTGAATTGTTCCTTGGCGTAATCCTTCCAGCTTTTGCTTTTTTCCGGAACTGTGGTGAACTTGTTGGCCTTGAGCCAGTCTTCCTGAGTTTCAACCATCCAGCGTTTATAATGAGCTGAATCCGGCTGCATGAATGCCATGATGCGTTCCGCGATTTTTCCCTCATTGGCCAGGAGTCCATCAGTGAATTTGTCCGTCCAGTTGTGGATATTCATGTGCACGGCCGGTTTGACCGTGTCAATGGCCCGCTTGAGTGCGTCATGCGCCGGGTCCGGGATTGTCTGGACGCGGTTCAGATCCGCGCCCTGTTCCCAGGTCAGCCTGCTCATGCCGTTGAATACGCCATCCGGATTTGTCATGGGGACGATATAAACGTTAAATTTGCTCCGCAGGTAAATTGCGATTTCATTTTCCGAGCGCAAAAAATCCACGATGCCTTCAACGCAATAACTTCCGGCGGTCTCGTAGGCATGGTCGCGGGCCTGGATAAAAAAGGTCCGGGCTTTGGGGTTGGGGGAGGGCAGGGTAATCTGCCACAGATCGCGTCTCTCCCGGCTTTGTCCGATGACCCGCACGTTGCATCCGTGGCCGGCCGGCAAATTTAATATCTTGGCATAATTTTTTTCTTTTGTAGGGCCGCCGCTTGCGGCGCGCCGTCCGAAAATATGCCCGAGTTGCTTGCAAAAGTCTTTTCCAGCCGACTGCGGACCCACCCCCCGCTTCGCGTACCCCTCCAAGGAGGGGATCATAACAGCTTGTCCCGTAATCTCTTGGGTTCCCCTCCCATGGAGGGGGGGCCGAAGGCCGGGGTGGGTTCCGAAAAGACTTTTGCAACTGACTCGCCCATAAGACGGCATCGCGCAAGCGCGAGCCCTACAAAATCCATCCTGATCTATTGCAAGCGAAGTGACAAACTTTTTGCATTCCTCATAATTATATTCCGGGTAAAGTCCGAAATGCGTGATGCCGGGAGCAATTTCAAGGTCATGGACAACGATTTGTCCGTCGTGCATTCCGGGGATCATTTTCCATTCGTCAGCGCCGGCATGGCGCATATATCCGAGATCATGATGAAGCGTACGCTTGTCCGATTCCCAATCCACGATCAACTCGATCGGCAATGCCGAAGACGCGCCGTTATTGATTTGCAATGAAAGTCGCGACCCACAGCCGGGCGCTTCCTCGGAATTGCCCGGCTTGGCCCTGTATCCGGGCCGGACCCAAAACGAGTTTTCTCCCCGTTTTTCCACGCCCTGCGGAAAGTGCGGGCAACTGCCGTCAAATCCGGTGATTATGTCTATTTTCATGGTAAATCAGATCAAAACAAGTCCGGCGGCGGCCGTTGAAATTGATAATGCAAAAGTTCTGATTGCGTTCGTCCACGAGGAAATCGGTGGCGTTGGTTTTTGTTTCCTTGAGGCAAAATCCTTTTGGACGCGAAACGAACACTTTCCGGTCTTTTTGATAAAAATGATTCGCTTCAATATGCAGGCGGTTGCCTTTGTAACAGGCGGTTTTGATGTCAATGGCTCCCTGAAAAATGTGCATGTTGGTTCCTAGCAATTTGGGGTGATTTTGCGCGGCGCGCAAGGCAATGATTCGGCAGCCGTGGGCCGGCACGTCGTTGATTTGCATTGTTTTGGAAAAACATCCCAGATAGCGTTCGTTCCAGAAGTCGAATCCATGCCATACGCCGCCGGGCGCAATGCCGGATAACGGAATTTTAAAATTCCGGTAAGAATCTTCCCAGTTGAATACGCCCACAATATGCCAGGTTTCATAATCCCGGTCAATTTTCAGGGCGTAGATCGAAGGCTGTTTTCCGTTCATGAACACGTCAAGCGGCAGGCAAGCTGACTTGAATTCATAATGCGGCAAAAATTTGCTGATCAGTTCGATTTTGTCCGGATTGCGGCACAGTTCTTCCATGGGGTCGGTCAGAAGCATTGCGCCGCCTGACATGGCTGCGGCTGAAATTTGCAGGCAAAGTTCGTTTTCCGGCAGAATAATATCCTTGGACTGTGGATTTGTGAGCGAACGCGCGTGAAACGGCGAGGGAAAATCCCTCAAAATCACGTTTTCGCGATGGTTATGCCAGAACCGATTGTGCAGGAAAGCGCTTAAGAGATCGTTTTTCATGTTTTCCTTCATGGAAGGAATTCCAGTTTCTGGGTAATACCACCAGGGATATGTGTCCGCCGTGGTGCGTTGCGTGTCAACCAGGCCGATGGCCGGCCCATAAAGCCCTTCGCCTTCGACTATGACGTTTTCACCGCATTCGGCGCGGATTGTTTCCAGTGACCGGCGCGCCTGTTCGAGGGCCGTAAGACCGGGATTATGAAAGCGTCCGCCCCTGTAATGTGAAAGATTAGGGCCGTCGAGCTTGATGTAGGCGATGCCCCAATCTTTTACCATTGTCCGCACTATTTTTCCCAGCCAATTCAACGCTTCCGGCACCGTGAAATCCAGCACGTAACAGGGGCCCACGTTCGACCTGTTTTTATAAAGCGGCTTGTCGGTTTTTTCGTCGAGCACCATCCATTCCGGATGTTTCAGTGCGACCTTTGTTTTGACGTTGGTGATATAGGGCGCCAGCCATAAGCCGAGTTTAAAGCCTTTTTTTTGCAGGATCCGGGAAAGTTTTTTCATTCCGGAAGGAAATTTTTTACATGGGGAAAGCCATTCGGAAGCGTGGCCGCACCAGCCGCCGTCAATGATTATATATTCCAGCGGAAAACCGCGCCTTTTCAGTTTTTGCATGGCGTTTGCCGAGCGCATGATTTCCTTCTCGTTTTTGGATTCGCGGTAATACTGCCAGTCAACCCAGCCGGTGACTGTTTTGCGCGGAATTCGCGCCCCGTGTTTCTTGCCGACGTATTCCGCATAACTCTCCAGCGCGACGTTTAAATCCTGAAAATTGCCGAGCATAATCCGCTCCAGACAAAAGTGTTGGTTTCTGGCCAGTGAAACTGAATCAAGCAGGTAAACGAATTTCAGCGCAACCGACTTTTTTTGCGCCTCAAAAATCACATAACTCTGAAACCGCTCAAAAAAAACGCATCCGATCAGCGCCACGTTGCGCCAGCCGGGAATGCGGAATGCCGCCATGGTATGGCTGGTGAATTCGTTTGGGCCGAAGCAGTCCGGTTTCCAACCTCCGGCGCGCGGCGCTGGTTCTCCGGCCTTGATCACGTAAAAGCCGGTCGGATCCGAAGGCATAAAAAAACCTTGCCTGAACACTTCCGCGGAATGGGAGCACAAGTCGAGACTGAAAAGCTCAAGACGTGCAATGTTCAAGTCCTTGCCCGGCAAGCCGTGGATTGTAATGTCATAGAGCGAATATTTTCCGGCATTGTCGCGTTGCGCCTCGTATTCCAAATTTACGCTCGCTCCGTCTTGCAAAAGGGCTTTGGGACTGAATTTGATAAAATCCGATGTAAATTCCTGCTTCATTTTTTTCTTCCTTTTGGATGCGAAGATACCATATATCTCAATACTGTCAACAATAAAAACGATTATATTTAAAATAAAACACATTTTATTATTGACATTTTCGGGTCGATTGCGTATTTTTAAGAAAAAAGGAAAGGGGTGTTCTCTGTAACAAGTGAATGGAAGGCTGTTTGACACCATTTGAAAATATTTTTGGAGGGCGAACCTGCGGTGAGCTGTGGGCAATTTGGCATGTATGATGAGTGAAAGAATGAGACTCCTGATTCTTTTTTCATACTCGTTTTTCGATCATGGCTCGGCACAGCTTCTCCCTCCATAGAATCGAGGAAAATGTGCCGTATGTTGAATTGTGTGCGTTTTTGTGGTTAATATTTTTGAGGTTTAACCAGCCATGTACAAATATCTTGAACTGAAAAACCGGATCATTGCAAGCATTGGGGATGGAACCTGGCCGGTGGGTTCGGTATTGCCAAAGGAAACTGATCTGGTCGGGCAATTCGATGTGTCGCAGTCAACGGTTTGCAACGCCATGCGCGCCTTGGTGGCCGAAGGGTATGTTCAGCGTAAAAAAAATGCGGGCACGATCGTGGTCAGTGACCGGCCAAATTCATTAAAAACACCCACAAACACGGAAATATTTTTGGTGGGGCTGACGCCTTCCCAGTATGCGCACACCATCAACTGGTTTGTCAGCGAAGAACTTTACCGTGGTATTCTGAACAATGCCCGCTATCCCGTCAAAATGATGCGCGCGTCGGAAATAACCAGTCAGTTACATGGCGGTGCTGGCCCGGCCGTTCCGCGGACGGGTATTTTCGTGGGCAGATCCGTCGCGACGGAGCGCGACGGCCACCTCATGGCTGAGGCGTCACCTTCGGAAATAAATTCTCTGCAGGAGCAATCATCTGTCCGGCGTGGATTTATCTTGTCCGACCTCGACCAGGAAATATTGGGCCGCAACAAGGACTTGCTTTACGTTTGCATAAACCAGTTGGCCTCGAAATTCCTGCCTTTTAACAGCGTCAACAACGATTCCGCGCAAACGGCGTATCAATCCATATCCTATCTGGCGCGCGAACTTGGCCATCAAAAAATTGCGGTTGTCTGGGGCGGACTGTTGTACCACCAGGATTTTATGGCCGGCTGCCGCCGGGCGTTTGATGCATTTAAGCTGCCCTTAAACGAAAAACTGATCATAGACACGCAGGGTGGGGGCGAGGAGGCGGGATATGCCGCCGGGAAAAAACTTTTAAAGCAGCGCAAACAATTTACTGCGGTATGCGTTGACACGGACTATAAAGCGTTGGGCTTGATAAAGGCTTTACGGGAAGCAGGCTTGCGCGTGCCGGAGGATGTTTCCGTGATCGGAGCGGATGACATTCCTGAAATCAGCGAGAATAAAGGACTGACCACCGTCAACCGCGCTTTTTACGAAACCGGTCATGAGGCTGTAAAAATGCTTGAGAAACGCCTTGATAATCCGGCGCTTAAACCGGCGTCAGTCACGCTTTGCGGCCATATTGTCGAACGCCGGACGTGCGGGAAAATATGAAAAACCGGAAAACCTGCAAAAACATGAATTACCGCTCATCCACACTGCAACGGGGAAGACCGTACACATATGAGCCCGTGAACGGTGCGTTTGAAATTGTCAACGGCCCGGGCCGCTACAACCGGCCGCTCTACGGGCCGCATTGCCGCGACGACGCCCGATTTGATGAGAAGTTCATCGCCGTTGCCGGCGACAGCCCTAACGCCCTCCTGGTTCTGACCCGGTCATGTCCGCAGGTGAAAATGGGGAACCTTATTCTTGGGCTGGAAAACGGCAAATGGTTCGAAGCGTTCACCACGATCAAGGCGCGGTACTGCATTGACTGTCAGGATTACGAATTAAGCGACGAACAGTTTGATGGCAGGATCAATTTGGCCCTGGCGCGGCCAGTGGAGTTTGAAGGATTGCTGGTCAGGGTGCGTCTGCCGCCCGGCAGGCCGGACCGGCTGGTTGTGGCGTGTGGCGGCGCCACCACGTTTGCGAACGGCAAAAACATCGCTTATCTGGACGTCAAGGAGTTCGATCCGGCGGATTGCGAGGCGTGCCGGGTGAAGACCGATGCCGCCGGGTTTGAAATCTCGAAGGAAAACGCTGGGCACGACCGGATATTGCGCGGCGTATTCAGCGGCGCGGTTGAAGTCGCGGTCAGGGATGCCTCCGCTTTGCAAGCCGGACCGGCCGCCCTACTTGCCGCAAAGCCTGTTACGTGGCCGCTGGCGATCGGTCTTTGCCGACCGGATGAGCAAGGCGAGATTTATATTGTCCTGACCATTGACCCGCTTATTCTGCCGGCTGTGCAAAAGTATCTGCGCGCGCCAGCCTCCGGCTTTGAGAAATGTCGCGCTTATTATCGAAAATTGTCGCAAACCATGCGCGTGAAAACGCCGGACAAGTATTTAAACCTGGGGATGGCGTCCCAGATCCTGGCCATGGACGCGGCCTGGCATCCGCCCGTATTTGTGCATGGACCGTGGAGTTGGCACACCCCTTATGCCGGCTGGAGGGGTTGTTATGGGCCGACGACATTGGGTTGGCACGACCGCGTGCAAAGTTCGACCTCGGCTTTCTTTCCGTTGCAGATCAAGACGCCGGAATACTCCTCTGTTGTCTGGCATGAGGACGGCTTTGCTCGCGGAGCGGAATTTCGCGGTGGACTGCAACCCGAGTTATTGGGTAACAAGGAGATTTTTTATAACATGGGCGAAGTGCTGGTGGACCATATTCTTTATGATTGGGAATGGACCGGGGATTTAGAATTTATGACCAGAGCTTTTGATTTCATCACCGACAGACTACTTTGGGAAGAACGCTGTCTGGATGCCGACAACGACGGTCTTTACGAAAACTGGTTGAACACCTGGATCAGCGATAATCACTGGTATAACGGCGGCGGCTGCATTCAAGCAAGCGTTTACAACTGGCGCGCCAACCGCGTCATGGCTGACGTGGCTAAACGCCTTGGCAGGGATCCGGACGTCTTCGAGCAACGGGCCGCCAAAATAAAAAAGGCCTGTGTTGAATTGCTTTGGATCGCCGATCGGGGCGTGTTTGGGGAATACAAGGACGCCATTGGATTAAAACGTGTGCACCCGGCTCCGGAACAAGCCAGCCTTTATCATCCCATCGATTTCCGGTTTTGCGACGAATTTCAGGCGTATCAGATGCTGCGCTATTCGGAATATGCCATTCGCAACGAACTCGACACCGTGCCGCGCGGCGGTCGGCTGGTGTGGTCTTCAGACTGGCTGCCGGTGCATTATTCCAGCCTGGGTTTATATCCACAGGAAACCATCAACCTGATGCTGTGCTATTATCGCCTAGGTCTGGCCGAGAAAGCCGACGCTCTTCTCAAGGGCATTGAAGCCGCATTTTTCATGGGGCCGTATCCGGGTGGAATCGCGCATAACCAGAAACCGGACGGCTCTTGCTTTGGTTCGCCAGACTTTACGGATACGACATCCATGTTCATCCGGGCAGTGGCGGAAGGATTGTTCGGCATATGGATGAATGTGCCGGACAGGGAAGTGACCGTTCAGCCGTGTTTCCCGCGCGATTGGCGCAGGGCGGAGCTGCGCGCCGCGGACATCGAGTATCGCTATCAAAGGCAAAAGGACCGCGAACTGATAAAGATAAAGACCTCCCGGCAACTGCGCCACAAAATCAAGATCATGGCCAGACAGTCCCGGATCAAAACCGTCCTGCTGAACGGCGCCGAGGTTGTCTGGCAAGTTAAACCGGGCATCGGACGATGCTGGATCATGGCTGAAAGCGGCGAAACTAGTGAAAGCGCGTTTGAAATTGTCTATGAAGGCGGAGCTTTACCTGAACTGGAATATGATTCTATTGGCGCAATAGGCGAGAATTATCGAGTCAATGTCCGCAACGGGCGCATGCTGCGCCTGTTTGATCCGCAGGAAATTCTGGAAGAAACCGAACTAGAGGAAAGTCATTGCGTTGCACGTCTGAAAGCGCGGTCCGGCTGGCATACGTTTTTTATCCTGGTAGAAAGCGAACGGCTGCAGATGTGGCTGCCGGTGGACCTCGAATTGCGTCCGCCGCTGGAGATTGTTGCCGGCCGCCTGTTTTTGGACGGGTCCGCGCGCGAGTATCAGCGCCATCGTTTGTGCTGCCGGGCCGCCCTGCAAAATAATCTTGGCCGGAACCTTTTCCTGACCGGAGAACTCCGGATCGGAAACAGCCGCGTGTTCATTGATCGAACGCTGAAAAAGCACGCCCAAACCGAACCGATCGAATTTACCATCAGCGATCCATCGGAACTGACTCCCGGTTCCAATGTGCTTTCCATCCTGATCAACGGCTCGGACCCTGACGTGGTCAAAGGCGTTTTGACCGATTGGGCCTTTGCGGCCAGGATGCCGCAAATGGCGAAAAAATTGTCCGTGGCCGCTCCCATTTCCCTGGACGGCTTGCGCAATCTGAATCTGGGCGATTTGCACAAGCAAAAGTATCTTTCCCCCAGGCCTGCCACGTATTCAATCACCACGGACGTGTACGGCCGCATAATATGGGACTGGAACGCCAGGGGTTATAAAGTCGTTGAGCCGCACTTCGAAAAACTTCCGGAGGACGGCTCCTTGTTCATGTCGGACATCGGTATTCCGTTTGTGGTTCCCGGTAAAGGTCTCAACGCCTGTGTGACGTCGTTGTGGGATAATTTTCCAGACAGCCTTGTCATCCCGGTGAAAAGGCGGGCTCGGAAAATATATTTTCTGCTGGCGGCTTCCACCAATCCCATGCAGAGCCACATTGAAAACGGCCGCATCACGGTTGAGACCGCAATCCGGCGACTGGATTTGCCGCTGGTCAATCCGGACAATCTGGACGACTGGCTCAATACGCCATATGCCAGGAGCGGCTATATTCAATATCTGGGCGAACTTACGCACGGACTTATTCTGGATCTTGATTTGGATGGCGTGGAAGAAGTCCGCAACATAACGCTGGCATGCCAAAGTAACGAGATACTGATAGCCTTGCTAGGCGTGACCATGATTTGACGTCTCAAGTTTATAAAACCATGAATTCACGGGAAAGAGTTTTAACGGCATTTGCGCATGAAGAGCCGGACCGCGTGCCAGTATGGTGCGGAGCATCACCGGAATTTTTGCAAAAGGCCGGACGCGAACTGAATATTGCCGATGATGAATTGCTTAGGCTGCGTTTTCATGATGATTTCAGGCGTGTTTTCGCCAGGTATGGCGCTCCGGATTTGAAACTGCGCGCGGGGGTTGAATCCCGTACCATATTCGGTGTAGAGCGTCACGGGTACGGATATGGACATCCGATAGCGGCGCCGCTTTGTGGCGTGAATACGCTCGACGATATTCATGCCTACCGTTGGCCCGACCCAGCCTTGGTGGATGTTCGCGGCATCAGAGGCGAGGCGGAACGCTTTGGCGGAGAATACGCGGTATTGGGAGGCGATTGGTCGCCGTTCTGGCACGATGTGATTGATTTGCTCGGTATGGAAGATTTATTCTATAAAATGAATGATACCCCGGGTCTGGTGGATGCCGTGTTCCGGCATGTCGTAGATTTTTACTTCGAAGTAAACCGCAGGATTTTTGACGAGGCAGCCGGCGCAATCGATATTTTTTTTATCGGCAACGATTTTGGCAGCCAGACCGGCCCCATGATTGGCGAGGCCTGTTTTCGCCGTTTTATCCTCCCTCACCTCAGGCGACTGATCAGGCTCGGACATGACTATCGTTTGAGAACCATGCTTCACTGCTGCGGGGGTTTTGAGCCGTTGATTTTCGCCATGATAGAGGCAGGACTCGACGGTGTGCATGCAATCCAGACGTCATGTCATGGCATGGATCTGCGTTGTCTGAAGGAGAGATACGGAAAACAACTCCTATTCAACGGGGCGATCGATGCTCAGCATGTGCTGCTTGAAGGCTCTCCGGATTTTGTCAGGCAGAAAACCAGGGAAGTGTTGAAAATCATGATGCCCGGCGGAGGATTCGTGGCGGGTGCCAGCCACGATTATATACTCGAACAAACACCGGTCGAAAATATCGTCGCAATGTTTGATGCGGTCATGGAATATGGCAAATATCGTCAATGAACGGAGGAGGTAAACAGCCATGTTTAAAGAGTTAAGAGTCACGGTTATCAAATTCGTTTTATCGGTTATAATGTCAACAGCCTTTACGGTCATAAGCCAGGCCGGCACCGCCGGACTGTTGTTTTATGCGCCGTTTGACGGGAGGGCGGATGCGGAAATCGCGGGGGGAAACAGACGGGCTGTGCTGGAAGGTCACATTACCTACTCGGATGGAGTACGGGGCCGGGGAATATTAATGACCGGCTCCAACCGGTGCGTTTTTGTCGCTGATGACGGAAATATAAACAGGAAACGCGGAACGGTGGAGTTGTGGGTGAAGCCGAAGTTTGACCCAACCGAGGCGCAGGATCGCGCTTTTTTATACATCGGAACGATGAAACAGCGGGATTTTATAAAATTGGAATTTCGTTCGCTCACGAAAGGATTTCGAATAATCTTTGGTTATATGAACGGTGATTCCTGTCAGATCAATGCCTGCAATTACTCGTTTACTAAAGATCAATGGCTACATTTAGCTTTCACATGGGACGATTCCGCGGGCCTCAAGTTGTATTTGAACGGACAGATTATCGGCGGATTTGAGGGGTCATATCAAACGCTTTCACGAGCGCCCAAAGAAATAATGGTGGACGACGCAAATGCGGTCATCGATGAGTTCTATGTTTTTGACCGAGCTTTGAGTTCAGAAGAGTTATATTCTCGTTACCAGTCGGTTCTCAATCAAAAAACTTCGCTCGATCAAATGACAGGGGCGATCGAAATAGAGAAAACAACCTGCGATTTGGATGCGAATTCTTTGGCGCGGGTTGATGTGGTGCCCACGCCGAAGAACATGGATTTGGGACATAAAGCCATTCTTATTGCCACTGCCGCCGGGCCGCAAGCGGTCATGGTGCTGCAAAAGGACAATGAGCAGGCGCAATTTGCGGCCAAGGCGATCAACGACCGGATAAAGGTTTTGGGTGGGCAACCTTTGCCGTTGGTGAACGGCGCTGAATTCGACGAAGAAAAGAACAAGGACAAGAACCTGATTCTGCTCGGAGGTCCTGAAGTCAACCAGGTGACGAAAAAATACTGGGTTTACCAGGGTCGCAATCTGGTTGCCAGCATGCCTCCAGAACAGGGATATATCATTGAGACGCTTTTGTATCGCACATCCGGGGTCAGGCATGTCTTTGTGCTTGCGGGAACCGATTCCCAGGGGACTTATTATGCTGCTTCCACCTTCCGCGAGCTTCTTCTCGTCAACGATGGTAAAATTCTGGCGGCGCAGGCTTCCATCAGAGACTGGCCGGACCGTAAGGATCGCTGGATCTGGGGGCAATATGGCCGCAACAACGAGGATAAGGAATACTGGGCGCTCTTTAAATCAACGGGCGTAGAGGACGGTTATCATCCGCTCACTTTGGTTAACAAAGAAAATCCGTCGGAAATATCCGAATCAGGCAAAGCGTTAATTTCGAAAATTGAATATGGCCGCAGGCTCGGTTTTGGACAGAACGCTTTAATTGGCAGTTCGTTGATTTGGAATGATTTTCGTTTTCTTCCGTCCGGGGAATGGAAAGAACTCTGCAAGAACTGGGACTGTGTTGATGTTGGCGGTCTTTTATACTGTTGGAGCCGCGATAAAGAACTTCATGCGTATTTTTCCTGCGTCGCGAATGCCGTTCGTGCGGGAAAATTTCAAGCACTGACCATTCATTTTCCAGATGCTGATCCTAGCGGTTACTGGTCAAAACGTTGTCCCAAATGCAAAGCCAAATGGGGAGATGACTTGGTAAGTTGGGCCAAGGCGCAATGCTGGCTGGCCGGCATTTTTATCGAGGAGATACGCAAATTGAACCCGGACTTAAAGCTTATTTTTATCCTTCGTCCTTATGACGCGGCCAGTATTGATGATGTCAATTGGCGGTGGGAAGAGACGGTGAAACTGATGAGGGAGAATATTCCTTTCGACAACAACTGTTATATTTGTGTGCGTGAAGATTCTCCGGATAGAATTCAACTCTGGCGGCAGAAGTGGAATAATATGAAAATGATGTACTATCTGGAGATAGGGCCATCGTCTCCTATTCCTTTTTATGAGTATTGGGGGCGTTATTTGGACTCCTACATGGCCGGCTCGCCGGACGACATTATTTGGCCGATGGACTATAGGGGTTACTATGATCCGGTGAATATTCTGATGGCGCTGGAGCGGCTTTGGAACCGCCGTTCGAACGGACCCGGACTTTGGCCGCGTCAGACACTGGGTCGGGCGTTGAGCGATCCCAAACCGGGTACGCCCGGCGAAGAGCATTTGCTTTTGCGGACCTGCCGGGTGATCTTCGGCTATGAGGCCGGTCCCTATGTGGCCGAGGTTTACAGGCATGGCTTGTTCCCGTCATTCGCGGCCAACCCTGTGGGCGTGCAAAAGCGTTATAGCGAGCTTTTGGGCGATATAGACACGGGAAAATATTTTCAGTCGAATCTGGAGGCGGCGCGAAAGGCCTATGCCGCCATGCAGAAAGTGGTTGACGATAACATTCCCGTGCGTCCGGAGGCTAAATGTTCTCTTGCGGTGCTTTATCGTATTTCACTCATAACGCTGGCGCTGGCCGAAGGGCGCATTGCCATCCGTGAAGGGGAAAAGTGCATTGCCGAAGGCAATGACGAACAGGCCAGGAAGATTGTTACGGCCGCCTTGGATAATCTGAAGCAGCGGATCGCGCAACTGGATAAATCCGACGTAGTCTTCAAACATTGCAGGAACCAGCCCAATGAGAATGGGAACAAGAGCTGGAAAGATTTGAAAATCGAAGATATCAGCGGCGGATCGGGGGTCAGTTCCAAGGACCGCACGGCTGGCGGACGTTGCGCGGCAGTTGAAGCCGCGCTCAAGGACTTGCTCAAGAATAAAGAGGTAGTGCTTGCGGAGATTCAGGCCAAAAAGGACTCGGAAAACCTGGCCAGGACACCCATACCCGGCATTCTGGCGAAGCGAACCTCCCCACCCATCACGATTGATGGGCAGGACAAAGAAGAGGCTTGGAAGGACGCTGCCTGGGTAGGCCCCTTGGTGCGCACCGAAGGAATGCAATACAGCCGCGCCGACACACGGGTGGCAGCATTATACGACGATCAGAACCTCTATGTCTTTTTCAAATGCCGGATACTTGGCAATAACCAGCCTGTTGCGAAAAATACTCAGCCTGACGAATGGTCCGGCGAGGACGAATACGTGGAACTCATGCTTGCGCCTGACAGGACAGCGGAATTTTATCAGATTTTTGTCAATGCCAAAGGTGTTATTGGCGATATTTTCTATAGGATGCCGGAATCTGGGGGAGGGCTGAATCAATGCCAGTCTGAGCGTGAAGCGGCTGCGGAGGGACTGGAAGTCTCGCACCCCCGGCCAATCGAAGAATCGAAATGGAGCTCTGATGCCAAAGTCAAGGTCACGCAGGAGAGAGACATGTGGAAGGTCGAATTGGCGATTCCGTTTGAGTCGTTGCGCCATGGGCCATTCGCTGATCTCAGGTTTGGCAAGGGCGGCGAATGGACGGCGAATTTCTGCCGTTCCATTCCAAAGACGGAGACCATGCCGGGGGATTACTCCAGCCTCACGCGTGCGGAATATAAAGCTTATTGGAAATTTCCTAAACTTATTTTTGAATAGAATAGGTTTCAAACTGTTTTTTGCCACAATCATACCATAGGCACATTCGCCGCTGGCGGAAAATGCACAAGAAATATAGTCCATAATGAATCTGCAACTGATAAAAGATAAATATAACTTCATTATTCAAAGCGACTGCTGGTCAGTTACCCATGATTTGCGGCGGGGAGGATGCATCAGTGCAATTGCGTTTCCCTGCGGAACCGGGGAAAATATTCTGCTCGCTCCCATAACCTCATCCTTCGGGCCTTTTTCTGAGGCGCGGGAACCGTCTCCCGCGGTAAAAATCGGGCAGGAAACCGCCGGGACTATCACATTGCGTTTACAAGGACGCTTATTGCGAAAAGATAGAAGTAGCAGCGGTATCGAATTCATCCATATTTATGAGTATACCGAAGATTATATTCGTCAGAAGCAGATTTATTCCTGCTCCATGCCGATTAAGTGGGACTGCTCGCCCATTTCCTTGTTTTCAGCCGATCTGCGGCCGGATTTTAACACATACGGAATTCGCTATTCCTATCGGCATAAGCTTTTTGAAACAGCTCGGAGCTGGGAAAAACAACTTGTCATCAATGGAGTGAAATGGGGCAAAATTTTGCCGGGAATTTCCCCGCTACTGGACCATCATGTCCCGGATTATCTTTGTTTTCTGCATGAGGGGGTCGAGGGAATCGAGTGGTTTCCAGACTCGCAAGGGCCGCAATGGGAGACGCGTTTTGCGGGCGAGGAAGGCCTGGCGCGTGTCCAAGTCTGGTTTGAATATGAGCCGAAACGAATCCGTCTGACGATCGAACCGTTTTTTGATTGGCTGAAGGTCAGGAAGCCGGTTCTTAAAGGCGCGTATGAATTCGGCTCGTATATCGGTCTGCCCCGCATCAGAAAGAGAATGCGGCGGAAATATTTTTTAGCCGACTTTAACAGTAATCCCTGGCCCGCTGACCGGCAAATCGAGTCATTGGCCAGAATGGGCGTAAATTTGTTCAAGCTCCATAATGATTATCATGCCAGCGGCAGGTTCTGGCACGATGGTGTCTATCCGCCCTATGATTGTCGGGGAATGAGGGAATTGTACCGGGTGATTCGCACCGCCCGCCGCTGCGGCATGAAAGTGATTCCCTACTTTTCACTGGTCGAACTGCATCCGGTGTCCAATGCCTATAAACAACATGCGCATCAATGGAAACGGACCGTGGATGAAAAAGGCGCCATACACCACAATTACATCGGCACGGGGGAGTTCGGCGCCCACATGTGCCTGGCGTCAGGCTGGCGGGATTATCTGAAGGAGTATATTCAGAAGGTGCTCCGTAATCTAGGATTCGACGGCGTTTATTATGATTGGTGTTATTCATTATACTGCAACAACCGCCGGCATGGCGGCCAAGAGCATTTGGTCAATGACGAGCTTGTTGACATGATCGCATGGACGCGCCGGCTGGTGGGCAATGACGGCGTGCTTATTACACATCAGTCATCTTTTCCCATGATGGCGATTGAAAACATGGCGGACGCCGTGGTGACCCTGGAAGAAATATGCGGGGACAATTACTTTTACCGGCATGTTCCGGCAACTGAAGACCTGGGACCCCATTGCGCGTTCGTTAACAGCGTCCAGCGCTTAATATGCCCTGCGATAGCATTCAATGCCGACAGCCACGGCATGGCTGAATTGATATCGGCCTGCCTGCCGGCGGGCCATTTGCCGTATGGCGACGCAAAACTCTATCAAGCGTTCAAAAAATACAACTTGTCCGAATATGTGTTTTTTGATTATCGCCATAACCTGGTTCAGACTTCGGATCCAAGAGTTAAGGCCGCCATTTTTGTCGGCCCGGAAAACTCGCTTGTTATACTGGCAAACAACTCAAGCTCGCGTATAAAATCATTCAAGTGGTCGCTCGCCTTACCTGATCCGGGCCGCAATGCCTTCCGGGCATTACGTGATGCGGATTTTATTCAACAGATTAAAAGATTTGGCCAGAATCATGCGGATACACTCGATCCTCATGGATATCTGGTCAGGAATATCGGTTTGTCATGTAATTTCAGGCGATAGATAGAGAAAAAAAACACTGGAGATGGTTTATGAACATAATGAAATGTATACTGGCAGTGTCGGCCGTTTTGTTCATCGCCTGCGCGAAAAATCTTGCGGCATCGCTTGCAGGAATGGATTTGCAGTCGAAGTACCTCAAAGTGCCTTTCGGGTCATATGCGGGCGATGTCATTTATGACCATTTCAACCTTGGGGAAGGCACGCTGGAATTCTGGATCAAGCTGGATTCCGATGGCGGGAAAAGCGCAAATAACGCCGGTCGTTACTTTTTTTTCTGGGGCAAGGCCCACAACGTGAATTGTTTTGCGGTCGAGGAATCGCGCGCCACGCTGTATTTCCGCGTGGTAAACGCTGATTACCATGGACAATTCCTGTACTGCAGTTCGGCGAAGGGATGGCCCCGAGGGCAGTGGCATCACGTGGCCGCGACCTGGCGGGCGACAAGCAACGGCATGGCTCTGGGTTTTTTTGTTGACGGCGTTTCCATGGGAAAGACGAATTTTACCGGTGCTCTGCCGGGAAAGGTGCCTTATGACCTTCTTTTCGGAAGAGGGAAAAAAGGAACGCAGGTTGACGTTTCCCTGGCCGCGCCCGCGGAAATGGCGTTGGCGCGTGTTTCGCGCAACGTGCGTTACATGGAAGCATTCACGCCTGAAACTGAATATGGGGTTGATGAAAACACGCTCTGTTTTTTACCGCTTCAAAACGATACGGATGCGCGAGGTTTTTTCCGGCTGCCGGACGGGAAAGAGGGGCGAATAGAGGCGGAAATAATTGACGTTAATGATGTTCGGACAATTAAAGCGCCGCAAAATATTCGGGAGGCAAAGCCGATGGAGCGAAAGAAACTTCAACAGAATACATGGTTAAGCAAATATGGTTGTCTGGCGCTTGCTGCCATTAGTAATTTTGTTTACGGTGCGAGTGATTTTTCCTTTGACTGTGTGCCGCGGCCGAAGGAAGCGAAAATCATGAGGGGCGAGTTTGTTTTGCAGCATGAAAGCGCGAACCATGCGTTCCTGGTTGTCGCTCCTGACTCGCCCAAAACACTGATTGGCGCTGGAGAGATCAATAAAAAAATAATGGCGCTGGGCGGCAAGGCGCTGCCGGTGAAGAATTTCAATGAACTGACGCCGGAGGACAAGACATCGAACCTGATCATTATCGGCGGTCCCCTGGAAAATCCGCTGGCCGCTGATTTTTGCCGTGAAGGTGGAGTGGTGGTGGACGACAGGAATCCCGGAAAGCAGGGATATGTGATCAGGTTTCAGGGAGCGGGGAAAGATTGGAGGATATTGTTGTGCGGCAGTGATGCTCAGGGGAGTTTGTACGCGTGTGTGACGTTTTGTTATCTGCTTGACCGGAAAAACGGAAAAATAACGGCGCATAAAGCAGATATCCGCGACTGGCCGGATTTCAAGCTGCGCTGGGACGATTCGCCGGTGGTACATCGCCGGGAAGGGGAGACCGCGTCGCTTCTCAAGGCATTATATGGCGGAAATCACGCCGGCAAACAGGCGCTGGATTATTATAAGGAAAATATAGACTGGATGCTCAGGCACAAGCTGAACGTCATCGATCATGAATGGAAGGGAATCAACGCCGATACAACGGCGGCGGTCCGGTATGCGAAGGAGCGTGGCATTGAAACGGTCTGGGTGATTGGTCCAACCGAGGCGGTGGGTACCGCGGTGGAAGACAAGGGCAAGCCGGAGTTTGCGAATGTACGGGTTTCGCGCCGTTCTCCCGCGTATTACGTGTGCTGGAGCCGGGACGATCTGCGGCGCAAATACATGGAAAAACAGGCGGCCCTGGCGGCCCAACACGGGTTTTCCATTGTCATCTTCCATTGTACGGATACCGGAATGAGTACGTTCAATTATGCGGAATGGAACGACCGCTGCGAGGAATGCCGCAAAAGATTCGGAAACGATCGCGCGGCGGCGGATGCCAACGTGATTAACATGATCCGCGATATTTTTCACAAGACATGTCCGGACGCGAAATTGTATTTTGTGGTCTATCCCTATGACGCGGAAGCCGTGAGTGACGCGTTTCCCGGAAACTGCGTGCCCGGGGTTTCCGGGGCCTATGCGCAAAAGGTTCGTGAGGAATTGCGCGCGTATTACCGCCGGCTTGTTAAACTTGTGCCTGAAGATGTAGGATTCTGCGTGCGGGAAAGCGCCAGAAAAGACGCGGAACAGTGGCGGAGTTATTTCGGCGGCCATCCTTCCTGGATATATTTTGCAACCGGCGACGCGCTCAGTCCCATGTTCCACACGAACGCGAGGTGCGCCAAAACGTTTTTCTTCAACGATGACACGACCCTTCTTTACTTCAGCGATCCGCCGCTCGCCGGCCAGGTGCTTGACAATCCCGTCCGGCAACTATTGGGAACGGAGTTCGCCTGGAATACTGCCGCACCTGGAGCGGACTATTTTAAGAAGGGCGGCTATCGGCAAAGTTATTTCACGGATGGCATTGGGCCGGAAATTATTATGAAGGAGTTTGTGCCCCTGGCCTGCCGCAATATCTGGGGCAAGGATGCGGCGCCGTTCCTGACCGGACTTTTCACGAACAACATCAATCCGATGCTGGTGGAGAAACCGGATAAATTCAAAGAGAGGCTTGCTCAATTGCAGACACAGCGATCAGAGGACATTGAAGCCGCTGGAGTTGCGGCGGCTGGCGGAAGCATGAACATGACGCCGGAGAATTATGTGAATGCCGCCGTCTTGGACGCGCAATACCGGGCGGTAACGGCCGCCGCAGATTCGCTCAAGAAACTGCTGGATTCCGGAACACCGTTGGAACTCTACGGCCTGCGTTACGCGGTCACGTATTATGAATATTGCCGCCTCTGGTCATGGTACGCCGATCTTTGGCGGGCGTATTTCAGGATGGAGGAGACGAAGGATATGGAAGATATCCTGGCGCTCGAGAAAAAAGGGAAAGCGCTTTGCGAAGAGTTGCCTGGCCGGATCAAGGCCGTGCTCAAAGAGAATGAAGGGCGGCCGCAGTTTTACGGGTTTTTCCCGGCGGTGCGTGGAGTCTATGGAATGAAAAACTGGCTGATAAAACCTGAGGAGTTTTCCGATTGGTTTACCGCGCTCAGGGTACGCAGGGAATTCGAGGCCATATCCGGCAGCGTGCGTCCGGCGCCGCCGGAATGCCTTGCTCCGCGGATTTTCCAGGCAATCAGAACCGGGCAGGCGCCGATAATAGACGGCAAGTTGGACGATGCCTGCTGGCAGGCCGTGCCGAAATACGGAAATTTTGTCCGTTTCCCCGGCATTCCCGGGCCGGTGCTGGCATTGGCGCAGAGCGAGGTGCGGTTTGCCTATGACGAAACGAATCTTTATGTGGCGGTAGTCATGCAGACAATCGGCGGACGAGTGATTGCCCACGCGACGCGACCCGACATGATTTGGAACGGAAAAGATGATGTGGTCCAGGTTTTTCTGGCCGATACAAGTGACCGGAAGAAATGCGGCAATGTTTATGTTAATCCCGCCGGGATAAAAAACTGCGAATGCGGCGGCATTTTTACGAAGGCCTGGAAAGTGGCCGTAAACGTCATGCCGGAAGCCTGGCTGGCGGAATTTGCTTTTCCCTTGCCGGATGGCAAGCTCCCCGACAAATTGGCAGTTAGCGTTTGCCGGCAAAGGTCGGACCTGCCGGCTGAACTGAGTTCCACTCAGTTGTGTAAGGAAAGATTTTGCGAGCCGGAGAATTTTTCTGTCCTGGTGTTTCAAAAGATTGGAGTGAAATGTGGCAAAATTGATTAACGTGGCGTTGTTGCTTTTTGAAAACGCGTATGGCTGAAGTTGAACCACTCGCCGCGCACCTTGCCCGTATGCGGGGAGGAAACCGTTATGTGCCGACAAAATAGTCATGAATTCTTTTCAAATTGACGATCGGGTTGTTATTGAATACACCGCATGTGGCAATTCACCTTGTTACAGATATGCATTGAATGAGTTGGCGCGGCTTCTGGGGCGAAGCAATATTTCGGCAAGCCTGACGGCGGGACAAAGCGACAAAACCTTGTTCCGGATTGGTTTGAGCAATGGCGGTGTGCCCATAAAAAAGCATCGCCAACCTTTCTCGAAGAAATTAAGGGATGATGGATATGCTCTGTTAATCGAGCGTAATCATGTCGAAATATCGGCATTGAGTGCCAAGGGTGTTTTAAACGGTGTGTACGATTTGGCGGAAAGGCTCGGATTCGTGTTCATTATGCCTGGCATTGCAGGTGAATGGCCGCCTATATCAGGCAAGCATGCGGCTTTACCACATGCTGAGATATATGTTAATCCAAGATTTCCGCATCGGGGAATGTTCAGCCCTGGTGATACCGGCGACTATACGGCCGAAGAATGGATGCGCTATTATGCCAAATTGCGTTTCAATGCGGTAAGTTGCGACCATGGCGACGTCCGCTTGTCCCGTGAATTGGGGTTGCGGCTCGAGATTGGGGGGCACGGCATGTCGGATTTAATGCCGCGCGATTTGTTCGCTAAAAAAAGGGAATTGTTCCGGATGTCTCAGCCCGAAGATTTTTTCGGAAAAAGGCAGAATGATTTCAACTTTTGCGTGACGAATCCCGAGACCAAGCGCATTATTCAGCGGAATTATATCAGGAAAATAACGAAAATGCGCGGGGTCCATGCCGTGCATGTCTGGCCTGACGACCTGCCTGGCGGCGGCTGGTGTTTATGTCCCGGCTGCCGTGCTTTTTCTCCTTCAGACCAGGCATTGCTGGCCATGAAACATCTGTCGGCGGCAGTGGCCGCCGAAAAGCTTTCCATGCGCGTGCCTGTGATCGCATATCATGACACCATCTTTCCGGGAGCAACATTTTCGGCGCCGCGTCGGGGTTTTTTGTTGTTTGCGCCACGCGAGCGTTGCTACGGACATGCCCTGGATGATGCGCGATGCCTGAAAAATAAATTCTATTTAAGCGCGTTGAAGTCTTGGGCCGCCAGGTTCAAGGGCATTGATGATGCGCATACCTTCGAATACTATTGCGACCAATTTTTATTCCGTGGATTATATCCGTTTTTGCCGGATGTCATCCTCGGCGACATGCGTGTTTATAAAAGGCATGGCATTGCGTCGCACATGTCGCTTCAGGTGGGCGGCCCTGTGCTGGCGCCTGAATATAACATGCTGTTTTTTGCCAAAGCCTTGTGGGACTCCGGTTACACATTTGAAAAGTTCGTTGATGAACTTGCCGCCAAAATCGCGCCGGAACGGCCTGAAATCTGGGATAAATATCTCCGGGCGCGCCGTAAAATTTTTCAAACCGCCATGTGCCTCTGCGATTATCCGAATGACGTTTATTTCGATTACCGCTGGCTTCCGGAAAACACGCTTCATTTCGGGCAAAAAATGGCGCTAATTTACGGATGGGCCGCCGCCAGTCTGGCAAAAGCGGCGGATGATCTGACAAAATCAATCCCTGCCAATTGTTCCGATCGGACAAGAATGATGGCCACGCGTGAAACCGGCCGGGCTGTTTTTGAAGCTGAAGAGTTCCGTGTTATGAAAGTCCAGCAGACTGCTATGAATTTGATCGGTCAAGCCCATGATACCGGCGCCACCGCTCAAATGCGCAAAGGGGCGCGCCACTTGGAGCGCGCTTTGTCGTTGCTGGATATGGCTGTTCGCAAAGGCAAGGCGGCGGGAATGCGGAATGATCGAAGTTATTATCTGGAGTTAAATCGGAAGTGGCTCAAACGCGAATTTATTGCAAAAATCAAAGCGATTGGAAAAGGTAGTCCCCATGTCTATTATTGACATGGGTGATAATTTGGACTATAAAGGATCCGCATGCTTATACGAGGTGGCGATATGACAAAAATTAATTTTCTTCCGATTCTGACAGTCCTATGTTTGACTGCCTTTGAAATCGCGGCGCTTGACCGTTATGTGTCGCCATACGGGGCGAACAATCCGCCTTATGCGAATTGGGCCGATGCTGCCACCAATATTCAGTGGGCGGTTGATGCGGCGGCAAGCGGCGAGACGGTTTGGGTGACGAACGGCACGTATTATCTGACCAATGAAATATCCGTAACGAAATCGAATCTGACTATCCGGAGCGTGAACGGTCGCGATTTGACGATCGTGGACGGAAACAATTACGCCGGGAAGCCGGTTACCAACCGATGTATTCGTTTCTGGGATGCCGGCGCCGGCGGCGTTTTGGACGGGTTTACAGTCAGTAATGGATATTCGATCACGGTCCAGGGCGGCGGCGGTGTTTATTGTTCGTTGAGCAATCAAATCAGGAATTGCCGGATAGTGCTTAATGGCGCCAGTGGTACTGGAGGCGAGGGGATATACATGGGCGGCGGAATGATCGCCAATTGTGAAATTGCCAATAATTCCGGAAGCGCGGCGGGGGGGATTTATCTTATCGGCGGTTTGGCGCAGAATTGCCAGATCGCGAGTAATTCTTCTTGCGGACTCTATTCCGGCGCGGGAAGCACGACAATATATTGCACGATTATTGGAAACACTAACGGCGGGGCGGATTGTTCCGGCGTGATTCAAAATTGCACGGTCAAGAATAATAAAGGGACTTATGCGGGTATATTTCTCAGGTCCGGCGGTATCGTGCTTAATTGCCTGATTACCGAAAATGTAGGCGACGGGAGCGGGGGCGTATATTTCAATTCTGGCGGAACTCTGGAGAACTGTACTGTGGTCAGCAATTATAGTATTCCATTTAATACGGTCGGGGGCGTGAATATAAACACCAGAGGCACGCTACGAAACTGCATTAGTTACGGAAATATGGTCGGCGGGGGCTCCAGATCGAATTATTACCGATCGGCCGCCGGGTCGGCCACTGATACGTTTTGGATAAATTCCTGCGCGCTGCCCGAGATGGCATACACCAATGTTACAGTAATAAATTCGATCTACACCAATCCCGCTTTTGTGTCGTTTTCCGGGAAAAATTTCCGCTTGGCGCGCGGTTCCCCCTGCATAAACGCCGGCACGAATCAGGACTGGATGACAAATGCTGTTGACTTGGACGGCGCCACGCGTATCTGGAACAGCGTGGTGGACATCGGTTGTTTTGAGTACTGGGTTCCCAATGGAACTATTATCACCGTGCCTTGATTTTCAATAATTCTGCCGTGAATTTCTTCCCTCGGGCGTAATCATTTCCGTGCCTTGAGATCCCAAATTATTTCAAACAATCCCGCAGACCGTCAAGGGCTTTCTGAGCTTTTCCGCTGTCTATTGCTTGGCCGGCCAATTGGAAGCCTTCCTGGATAGAATCCGCTTTGCCTCCGGCCGCAATTCCGGCTGCGGCATTCAATAAAACAATGTCTCGGGCCGGACCTTTTTCCCCGTCCAGTATGCGCCGCAGAATTGCGGCGTTATCGGACGGTGTGCCGCCTGCCAGGTCGCCGGCGGAATGGTATTCGCCGATATAGGGCAGGGGATCAAATTCGTAGGTGCTGATTTTTCCCTCATTCAACTCCGTAATGCGGGTGGCGGCGGTTACGGTTATCTCGTCAAGACCGTCGTGACCGTGTACTATGAAAGCGCGTCTGCTGCCGAGGGCATTCAGCACCTGCGCAAAGGGTTCCGTCAATTCCGCCGAAAAAACGCCGAGTATCTGACCGCGCGCTCCGGCGGGGTTCGTCAGCGGCCCAAGCATGTTGAAGATGGTGCGCACGCCGAGTTCCTTCCGCACTGGGGCGGCATGTTTCATGGCCGGATGCATTTTCTGGGCGAAAAGGAATCCGATCCCTATTGTTCTGATGCATTCCTCGATTGCCTCCGGGGGAGCTTCCAGATTGATTCCCAGTTCGGCCAGTACGTCGGCCGAACCGCATTTGCTCGATACGGCTCGGTTGCCGTGCTTGGCGACCGGCACGCCCGCCCCGGCCACCACAAAGGCAGCCGTGGTTGAAATGTTGAAAGTATTGCCGTCGTCTCCGCCGGTGCCGCAGGTATCCACAACCGGCAAACCGCCGGCGTCTATTTTAACCGCATGCCGCCGCATGGACATGGCCGCCCCCGTTATTTCGGCGACTGATTCCCCTTTCATGCGCAGGGCAATCAGCAGGGCGGCAATCTGTGCAGAGGTCAATTTGCCGTCCATTAGATGGTCGAATACCGCGGAAGCATCGTCAGTGGTCAAATCGTGGCGTTCTATGACTTTTTGCAGGTATTTTTTATGTGCCATGTTTTCCAGTGTGTCGCATGGAAGGGCCGCCATTTGCGGCCCGCCGTCCGTTTTTGGTAACCATTTAGCCATTTGCAGGCAAAATATTTCCGTTTCCGATGTAGGGCCTCTGCTTGCCAGAGGCCTTCAGATCGCCATGCGAACAAGACGGCGCGCCGCCTTTCGACAGGCTCAAGACCCTGAGCATAGCCGAAGGGCAAGCGGCGGCCCTACATCTCTGCAAATGGCTAAATGCATACCGTTTTTGCAACTACTCCCCTCATAACCGAAGGGGCCCGCAAAAATAAATTTGTCATTAACTTGCTTTAATGTAAAGATTTAAGTTGAAGAATGGCATGTTTTATGCTATTAATAATATAGAAAGAAGGGAGAAGTCATGGAAAAGAGACTGTGCGGTTGTTTTGTTTATTTACTGTCTGCGGCTGTTTTGCTGGCCGAGACAGAGGCTCAGAGCATTTCGCTGACCTCGCCGCTTACAAACGCCTCTTTTGCCTCCGGGGACGAATATGCCACCACTTATGCGGGGAATCCCTGGAACATGAAGCAAATCCGCGATATTCCATATGACCTTCACTTTGCCGAGCCGACGGTTGACAACAATGAGTGGTCCAGTACTTTCCTTGGGGCCGGCGCGGCTTTTTATCCCTTGTGGAGAGGGTTTTCAACCGCAACCACGACAAGTTATCCGTATCGCGCCGATGGTTGCATGCCGTTGGGCGCGCTCAAGCCGATAGACACGGCCAAATATTCCAGAATGTCAATGCGCCTTTCATTGAACAAGGCCGACCGTTCGTCTTTCTGGATCATTTGGACCACGAATATTCATGAGGTCGAACAGGCATCCAAGGGCTCCATGGGATTTGTTGACGGAGACTATTGCATGCTTGATGAGCAAGACAACCCCCGCAGTCAGATGTATCCCGACGGATATCGCATTTATGATCTCGGGTTTACCGTCGAGGATTTTTTCATTCACAAAGTCAGGGAGCCTTCGGCCGGATTCGAGTTGTATGGCACGTGGACCAATAAAATTTACGGTTTTCTGGTTCATCCAACTCTTGATGGCGCGGTAGACACGCCGGTCAAGGTTAATTGGCTCCGGATTTATGATCCAGCCGCATCGCCAAAACTACGGTTTACATGGAACACCACCGGTGTATCCACGAACGATTATCTGTACGGCGTTCAACTCTGGGTGGATTCGGACAACAGCGGCTATGACGGCGAGCTTTTCGCCACCTGCCTGAAAAACAGCGGCGCCTATGAAATCAACACGGCCGCATTGCCGGCCGGGAACTATTATTTTTATCTGAAGCTGGTTACCAGGGGCTATACCGAATGGACTGAACTGGCGCGCAGCGCCTACAGCGGATGCGTAAACGTCACGCATCCGCCTTCCCTGGAGTTTTCGGCCCCCACTTTTACCAGCGGCGACGATTATGCCACCGTGGAATTGGGCAACCCATGGGACATGGCTGATGCGTCTGATATATATGAGCCGCTTTACATATCCAACATATCGTTTCAGAACGGTGTATTGATAGCCAGCGCGGATGCGCCCATTCCTCCGGCAACCGAGTCCGATTCCCAGTTTTATCTGAACACCAAGTTGAACGGGGAATGGAAACCCATAGACGCCACGAAGTATCATTATCTGACGTTCCGCATCATGGTTGATCGCACCGGTTATACCAACATCAACGACTGGGTGGCGCGGGGATGGCTCTCGCGGGCGGTCTGGTTTAATGAAGGCATACCCATTGACGGATCCGAAGCCCAGGGCATTCCCCTGTACGAAAACTGGCATTCCTATACCGTGGATCTGGCGGATCGGTCCCTGCTGACCACGGAAAATCCTTATCCCGCCCAGGTCGGCTGGACTGAACTCGGGGCGGTCAGGCGGTTCCGTTTTGATCCGCTGGAAGTGATGCAGGCCACGGCGTTCGGGGTGGAGGACGTCAAATTGTGCGCGGACAACAGGACGGTCAATAACCGCTATACAATTTCCTGGGTTTCTTCCGATCCTGACAGCGAGGAGTTGACCGTGGCGTTGTCTTATGGCGTCCTCTCCGGCGGAGAATTTGTCGGCGCGCCTATAGCCGTCGTGACGCAATCGCCCGGTTCCGGCAGTTACGTCTGGGACACTTCCGGGGTGCGCGCGGGTTCCTACTACATACAGGCGGTGGTTTCCGACGGCGTCAATTCGTACGCGGCGGTATCGCAGGCGCCGGTAATCGTGGGCGGCAGCGGCGGCGGTTATTTTACCCTGACCAACGCATGCGCGCTTGCATCGGATTTTGACGGCGACGCCAAAGCCGATCCGGCGCTCTGCCAGGAAGCCACAGGCAATTGGCAGTTCAAGCTCTCAAGCGGCGGCTATGCGCTTGTCGATTTGACCGGATTTTTCGGGGGAACAGGTTATACGGCACTGGCCGGGGATTTTGACGGCGACGGCAAGGCAGATCCCGCGATTTACGGAACAGAAACCGGTATATGGTTTGTCAAGCTCTCCGGCAGCGGCTACGTTACGATTGCTCTGAATAGTTTTGCGGGTATGATCGGTTATAGCGGGGTTGCCGCTGATTTTGACGGCGACGGTTTGGCGGATCCGTCTGTGTGCCTGCCGGCTTCCGGCGACTGGTTGATAAAACTTTCCGGCAGCGGCTATGCCATGCTCACCCTGAGCGGTTTTCTTGGCGGAACCGGCTGCACTGCACTGGCCGGAGATTTTGACGGCGACGGTCTGGCCGATCCCGCGGTTTATAACGCGACCGGAGGCACATGGCAGATAAAGTTTTCCGGCAGCGGCTATGCAACCGTTACTTTGAATAATTTTCTTGGCGGCGCCGGTTACGCTGCCCTGGCTGGTGATTTCGACGGCGACGGCAAGGCCGATCCGGCAGTTTATCAATCCGCGACCGGCGCGTGGCAGGTGAGGCTTTCAGGTTCCAATTATGACCTCGTCACATTGTCCCTTTGAGAGATGAAAACCCTATACGCCAGGTACAACCGGCACCGCCTGCCGCCGTTCCAGATTGAAACCTCGATTGTCGTCGGGAACGGTTCCTGCCTGGTGGTTAAAAAAGCGTTGACCGGCGAGGCCAAAAGCCATATCGCCGCCATCCATGACGGGCACGAACTTGTCAGGAGTCATTTGCGTGGGGTGGCAGCAAATCCTTCTGAAAAAAAGTTACCATGCCTGATGACCGGCGCCAATCTGGCGCTCCCGCGTCTTGAAAATTTTGACGGCTCTTCCATAAGCTTTCAATACATCGAAGGCAAAAGCCTTGATCAACTGCTTTTTGAGGCGTTTCGCGCCGACGATAAGACGTCTTTTTTCGGGATAATTGACGATTATCGCGCGCTCCTGAAGGAATCGTTCGGGGTTTCCCCTTCGGCGGACATAACGGCGGAAATTTCAAGGATTTTCGGGATTTCCTCCGGCGACAGTTTCGGCGAAAACGCCGGCTGGCTGCCGCTGGCCCTGGTTGACGCCATGTTCGAAAACATCATCATGAGCGGCAATTCATGCTATCTGATCGACAACGAATGGGTTTTTAAGGGAAATTTGCATTTTGACTTCATTCTTTTCCGGAGTCTCTTTTATTTCCATAAAGTGAAATATTTCGAGCTTGGGATTGAGCGATGGCTGCCGTTTGCCGACTTGACGGCCCGCTATTGCATGCGCCCCTCTCTGGTGGAAAAATACACGGCAATGGATGAAAAATTCCAGAGCCATGTCTACGGTCCGGAGCGTTGTTTCAAGTACAAGGACCGGTATAAAAAGCGTGAAATTCAGGTGCATGCCCTGGAACAAACCATTGAACATCAGCGCGAAGTGGTGCGCAAATATCACGACGCCGTTCTTCAGGACGAGGCCACCATCAATGAAATGCTCAATTCCTTCAGCTGGCGCATCGGGCGCAAAATCACCGGAATACTCGGCGCGCTGTGTCCGAAAAGTTGGAAAGAGCGGCGATACGCATCGAACAATGCCGGCAGGCAAATGTGATTTTTACTTGACTAACAATAAGCCATATTGTACCTTTTGTACAAAAGGAGATGCCATGCCTGTATTAAGCATTGGGGAGGCCAGGAATAAATTTGCGGACGTCGTTAACCGCGTGTCCTACGGCGGGGAACGCATTGTATTTGCCCGCCGGGGCAGGCCGGTCGCCGCCCTCGTTTCGGCCGACGATCTTGACACGCTTCGGCGGATCGAGGACGCGGAAGACTTGCGGGACGCTGTGAAAGCTCTGAAGGAATACGAGCGCGACAAAACCGGCGACGTGACCTTGGCCGAGTACAAGCTCCGGCGCGGGGGCAAGGCGTGAAATACGCGGTCTCTTGGTTGTCAAAGTGGCGCATCGCCGGGAAGTCTATCGGTGAAATGACGATTCTTTTCCTTGAAATTTTGTATGCCATTCCGGCTCAGCCGTATCTGTAATGCCTGTCCACGAGCGGGGTGTCGCCGAGGTAGCGCCGGAAGAGAGTGTATTTTTCGTAGCCTTCCTCGTTGGTCTTGCGGGATAATGACTCATGGTGGTAAAGTTCGGTAAAGGGCGTGTAGATTATCTTGTGGCCGTGTTTGACGATTTTAAGGCACAGGTCAGCGTCCGAGAAGCCGATGGGGAAATGGACCTCGTCGAAACCTCCGATTTCCATGAACACCGATTTGCGGATCAGCATGCAGGCGCAGGTTACGCCCGAAACCTCCCTCTGGACTTTCGTGTAATATCCTTCTTCCATGTGGAAATTCATGGCGCAGAAATAGATGTCCGGCTTGAAGGTCATGCCGGCATGTTGTATTTCTCCGTTTCGGTAAATAAGCCGGCAGCCGACCGCGCCCACGCCCGCGCGGTAAATATGCTCAAGCATCGCCTCCAGCCAGTCCGGCTTGATGACTTCCAGGTCATTGTTCATGAACAGGAGAAGCTCGTTCGGAACCTGGGCCACGGCCAGATTATGGATGCGTGAGTAATTGAACGGTTCGTTGATGCGGATTATTTCGGCCTTGAATTTTCCGTTGCCGACGATTTCATGCAGCAGATCAATGGTTTCCGGCAGTTTCGAGCCGTTGTCTATGAGATAGAGGGCGAAATTTTTATAGGATGTTTTTTCGAGGCTGGCGAGCAGGCGGCGCAAATGGTACGGTTGATCGCGGAACGGCACCAGTATGGCGACCTCGTCCTGATGTGCCGGCAATTCGTATTTCACCCGGTACCAGAAAAAGACGTCGTCGGTGACTTTTGCCTGGATTTTATTCCGGTCAAGGTAGGCCTGGATCGCCTTTTTTCCGCCGCGATAGGCCTTGGGCAATTCCTTTCCGGATGCGATATCGTGGGCGCGGACCGATCCGGAGGTGGCCAGATGGTGCGCCCTCCAGGCATAGAGAAAATAGGGGAGGTGACAAAATGAAAGCGAATTTTCAAGGGCGCGGATCATGAGGTCGTGGTCCTGCGAGCCGTCATATTCGGAATTGAGCAATCCGATTCTCATGAGGGCGGTTTTTTTCATTATGCAGAAGTGGAGGACTGCGTTGCATGAGAGCAGAAGGTCCATCGAGGGCAAGCACTTTTGCATTTTGCCGACCACGGCGCCCTCGGAATTGATTATGGCTTCGTTGGTGTAAAAAACGTCTTCGTCATGCCCGTCATTCAAGGTCCGGACAAAATAAGCCAGGGCGTCGGGATGGAGCAGGTCGTCGTGGTCCATGAAGGCGATATATTCCCCGGCGCTTGCCTCGATGCCGGCGTTTGTCGCGCCGCTGATGCCGAGGTTTTTTGCGTTCCGGATGATTTTCACGTTCTTCGAAGTGTTTTGCAGTCCGGCCAGGGTTTGCCGCGCGGCGGGCAGGGTGGAACAGTCGTCCACGAGGATCAATTCGTAATTACGATAGGACTGGTTCAGGACGGAGTCCACGGCCTCCTTCAACCAGTGCGAATTGAAAACCGGCATGACGACGGATACCAGCGGGGTGCGCTTGAGCAGCGGCAGATATGCAAACGAATTGGAGACGCCGGCCGGCGGAAATTTCTCGGCCGCCTTGAAAAGGAAGCGCGGCGCGAGTCTGTGTTGCGACAATTTCCCCATGGCCATCATGAACGCCTGATGGATCCCCTGGTCCCAGCACACGCGGAAAAAAAGCGTGATCGGCCTCATTATTTTTGTCGGCATATTTTGCTTTTACTGGATTTTCCAGCCCAACCCCTTGCGCCATTAAACAGACGGCATTGTTGTGTGTTTTTTTAATGCTTCGAGGGCTGCGTGTTCACCTTTGGGGCCGATCAGAAACCCCCAACTGGTAGGTTTAAATCCGGCTAGGACATATGCGACCGGCCAGTACCACTCGTACATGCCTGTGCATGGAAACGTAATGATTTCGTGTTTGCCCAAGTCCGAGCGAGCGATGAATCGGTACGCAACGTCCTTGAAAAATGCCGTTGAGTGATCGTCAATTCCGATTATATGGTTTACTATCCAATTGCTGTTGTTTGGAAGTGTTATTAAGCAGAGGGTTGCGTATTCTTCAATAATTGACGCAAAGGCATTCATTACTTCGTAATGATAATTAATGTGTTCGAGTGTTTCCATACAAAACAGGACATTGGGTTTGTACTCTTCCATTGCCGCTCTTAGCTGATCCACTCCCGTTTTCACGTTAAGATCAATGGGATAATCCACCGATGGGTCATTCTGAACGTCGACGATGCGGTAACTCTTTGAAGCTTCGTGAATTTTTTGATAAGCCCGTGCGAATTTAGGATATTTTTCGTCGCAGCCCGGCATTTTTCTGCCGCCTACATCCAGTACAACTTTGCCTAGGGAAAGATCACGCGCCAAACCTAGTCGAGATATTATCATAAATTTCCTATGAGAATTGTGCTTAAACTGACATACCGCTAAAGAATAATACCATTGCAACGAATAAACAAGGAATTTTCTTGTAACTGGGAAAATGGTATGTAAAAATTGAATTTTTACGCTGGAAAATGGAACTGTATGTGTCTGGGTTTCTGTTGCTTAAGCTGCGTGCTTGGTTTTTTGCTTATGGATAAACAAAAGACAAGTGAAGGATTAATCCCCTTTATTACTGTTCAGCCCAGGATTGAACTTGTAGTTTTGTCGTTTATTATTTGTGTCGCTGCTTTTTTCAGGCTGTATCATTTGGGTGAATCGGCTTTCCGGGCGGACACGATGATTTTCGTGGACTTTGTCCGCCAGCCGCTTGGTCCGCTGGATTTTTTTTCCCAATGGACAACAACCCTGGGTATGGACAAGGGCGGACAATTTCCGTTTACCGTGGCGTGGACGAAATTGTTTTTTACCATCACGGGCGCACCGGTGACGCCGTTTATGGTGCGTTTGCCTTCGGCCGTTTGGGGTATTTTGGCTGTGCTGGCCGTCTATGGCGCCGGACGGGTATTGGCCGGTAATGCATTTGCCTTATTTGCGGCGGCTTTGTTCGCTCTGGACCCGTTTCATATCGGCGTCAGCCGCGAGGCTTATTTTTATCCTCCGCTGGTTTGCGGCAGCGCGCTTTTGCTCTGGTCAATATTTTTGCAGGTCAGGGCGGTAAGAGATAGCGCCAGCCTGCCGGTAATTTTTTACGTTTTCCTTGCGTTTGGCTTTTTTTTGACAACATATGCGCAGCCATCGTCTTGGTTGTTTGCGTTTGTTTCCGCTTTGATAATTTTATGGTTTCAAATTAAAAACTCAATGCGGGAGAAATGTGCTCCGCGAAGTCTGGTGTGGATACTTCTCGTTTTGGTAATAATTGGCCTCCCTTTGTTATTTTCCGGATGGGCTTTGCCGCAAATGATTCGCGCATCCTCTGCTGAGCATAAGGAATACGTGCGGCGGGTGTTTGGCTCAAATCCTGAGTCGGCATTTTTTACCATGGCGCGTACTCTTTTTTCGTTCGGGTGGGGCGCGACTCTTTCGCGAACATTGTTCACCATTGCTGTTGTTGTGTTGGGCGTGGCGGCTACAATCCGCTTGTGGCGTTGCTCGGTGATTATGCCCGTTCTTGTTGTTTTGCTGGGGGCGGGGATGCTCTTGTTCGTTGCCGCCAGGTACTTGTTGTTGGAACAAGCCGTCAGTTCGCGTTATTTGCTGGCCTATTTGCCGTTGTATCTGCTTTGGCTTTCGATTGGTTTATGGTTTGTTCCGGCCATGTTGCGAGGGAGAGGAAAGATTCTGGTCATGCTTTCCTATATAGTCATGGCCGCTGCCCTGGTTTTGAACCTTTGGCCGGCTTATCTTGCCACGCAGTTGACCGGAAAGCCGATTCCGTACTGGGATATCGCGCGCTGGTGCGATAAAAATCTTCCGCCGCATACGTTGGTGCTGGTCGAACGCTGGCTTGATCCGTGGAATGAACTGCGTGTTCATAATTCCACCAATGTTTATTTTACCTTCACGGTGCCGTCCGAGCCCCAGGACGTGTTCAAGCAGGTGAATTGGCCGTTGACCGCCAGGCAATTCATGGAAAAATTTCCTGACGCCGCATATCTGGAATTTTCCAGGGCTGACCGGGATGTGAAAGGGGTCGTGACAAACTGGTCTTTTGCCAGGAGCGTTTCCTTCACCAACGAGGCCGGAATTCGGCTGGCGAAAATGGGGCTGGCGCATCGCGAGGAGTTTTTCGCCCCGAACGCCAACAGGTTGATCGCCACCATTTTTTATAATTCGCGCGAGGATGTGCTGGCGCATGCCAGGGAACAGGGGAAACGCTATCTTGTTTTATACGGACCCGAATGGGAATATGTGAAGCTCTGGCAGCAGTTGCGGGATTTTCGCGACTGGCGCATTCTTGAAAGACAGGCCGTTCTGGATGTCTACAATCTGACTGCTGCGACAAACTCTGTGACCCTTCAGATCCGCGGCATGGCGCTCAACGGATTGAAACGAGTATCCGTCATCGGCGGCTGCGCGCGGGAGGAATATCATGATTTCCGGCATATGCAGCTTGATGGCTGGGAAATCAAAGGCGTATCACTCAAGCCGGGCCTCAACAAAATAGTGTTGTCCGACTCTCTTTGGTCGGTTTCGAAAATTCCGTTGCTGGTGGACCATGCGGAAATCATTCCTGAGGCTGTCAAAAATTGACCGCGGATGATCGGTCAGCTTTGGCGTCGGCAGTTTTTAAGAAGCGAATGTCGGCCCCTTGTACCGCTGAACGGAAAATAAAATCATGCAAATACCATTGCCTGAAGAGTTGCCGTATGTTCCGGAAAGTGGAGCGCCTTATTTGCGTTACACGGAATTCAATCACAGCCCCGTGCATCGCGTCAGACTCTCCTGCATAATTCAAATGCTGGATAAGGCAATGAACGGCGGGAGAGGCAGGGTTCTGGAAATCGGCTGCGGCGTGGGGAATGTTGCAATTCCCATTGCCAGTCTCGGGTATGACGTCACGGCGTGCGATATTCACGAGCCTTCCGTCGCCGATGCGCGCCGACGCAACGTTTTTCCCAATCTGATGTTCCGGCATGGTTCCATAGAGTCGGTTAATCCCGCTGAATATGATGCCGTAATTCTCACTGAAGTTCTCGAGCACGTCCCAACGTGCCGGGAAATGATCGGGATGATTGCAGGTTCAATGAAAAAAAACGGTTTGTTGATAGTTACTGTTCCAAATGGATGGGGTGTGACGGAGCTGTTGTGCCGGCCCAGTTATGCGCTTAAAAAATTGCCTATTGGCGCCGCGGCAATCAAGGCCTTGAAACGTCTCCTGAAAACGGGTGATTTGACGACAGCCAATGTTTCCACTCCGCATGTCATTTTTTTTACACTGAGAAGCCTGGCGGAACTTTTCAGAGAACATGATCTGACCGTTTCGTCATTTCAGCGCTTTTTTTTACTGTGGCCGCTCTGGGAAACGTTTTTTTCGCAGAGGACTTGTCCGGCTGGTTGGCCGGAAAAAGATTTTGCCATGTCGCAAAAATTACCTCCGTCTTTCTGTGCTCTTTGGGCTTTTGCGCTGAATCAGGCAGGGAAGGAATAATGAGGATTCTGCTGGTCACCAACTATCAACCGCCGCACATGGGCGGGATCGAGTACGCGGCGGTTTCCCTGAGGGAATGCTGGCGGCGTCTTGGGCACGAGGTCGTCTGGCTGACGACCGATCTTCCGCCGCGCGCGGTTTCGAGTTCTTCGGATAACTTGCGCGTGCCGGCCGCAAATTTTCTGGAACGCAAATGGCAGATCAATACCCCCCTGGTGAATCCTTGTTTTCTGCCGCTGATCGGCCGGGCGATCGATTCCTGCGACGTTGTCAACACGCACAGTCTCGCGCCCGGCCTTGCCAGTTTGACGATGGTTTTGGCGCTTCTGAAAAACAAGCCGGTCGTGGCCACCCAGCACATAGGCGTGATTCCTTTCGCGAATAAAATGTTGGATCTCGTCCAAAAAAAAATCCTTTGTTCCCTGGCCAGATGGGGCGTCAAACGGGGGATGAAGCTTACTTTCGTGGGCGAAGCAGTCAGGCAATGGTTTGTGCGGAACGCCGGGCTTCATCAGGCGGAGACAATAATGACTCCGGCCGGCATTGATCGCAAAATTTTTAATTTTGTCGGCGATGACGAGAGAAAAGCGTTTCGCCTGAAATGGTCGCTGGCGGAAGATCGGCTTAATATTTTGTTTGTCGGGCGGTTCTATGAAAAAAAGGGACTTTCCTTGATCAGGCAGTTGGCGGAAAATTTTTCCGGCATGAAATTCACTCTCGTGGGGCAGGGGCCGATTCTACCCGCAACCTGGAGGTTGGACAATGTGCGCGTGGTGGGCTACGTAAGCAATGCTGAGTTGCGGGAGCTTTACGGCGCGCACGATTTGTTCGTCATGCCTTCGGTGGGCGAAGGCTGGCCGGCGGTGGTTCCGCAGGCCATGGCCTGCGGCCTGCCATGTTTGATTTCCGAGGAAACCTTTGCCGGCTACGACAGAGACCGGGACATGTTTGTCGTTTGTCCGCGCGATCGCGTAATGTTAGGGAAAACACTTGCCGCGATGGCGGCTGATTCATCGGGGCTGATAACGCGCCGCATGAAAGTTTCGGAGTACGCGAGAACACATTGGGACTGGGAAACTACGGCTGGAATTTATGTCGAGCTTTTCAGAAAACTTGTGGCGCGATAATTTGTGCTTTGCCGATCGTGAAATTTTGCAGTTGCCTTTTTCATATTATTATGATAAGAATATTAAATATAGATTGATACCTTTCGGCCAATGTCTCGTGTTGCGGTACAACTGGAGGATGGAATGAAAAAAAATGTTATGATTGTAATTGGAGTCGCAACAATCATGTCATCCGCGTTCGCGGCGGATCGTTATGTTTCTTTAAATGGCGCCCATATTCCGCCTTTCACCAACTGGGCCTCTGCGGCAACCGGGATACAATATGCAATCAGCGTTTGCTCCAGCGGTGACGTCGTGTGGGTCACAAATGGCACTTACGAAGTCGGGGAATATGGCAATCCTTATGATACCGTGAAGAGTCGTATATCAATAACGAATGCAGTCGCGGTCTACAGTATGAATGGAGCGATGAATACTATCATCAGGGGCGGTACGCCTATTCGTGGCGTATGGATGGGGAGTAACAGCGCTTTGCGCGGTTTTACGGTTCGTGGTGCAAATCTGGCAGGTTCTTCCGATCCAGATCCTAATGGCGCAGGACTTGCGGCGCCATATGGGCGTTGGACTACAAAATCGCCACCATGGTCGGAAGGTGATTGGTTGCCAACCAATGTTGATGTCAATGCGAAAATCTATGACTGTATAATCAGAGATAATTTGAATGGGAAGAACGGTGGCGGGACGAAGGGGGTTGCTGTTTTTTATAATTGTTTATTTACAGGCAATACCAGCGTTTATGGCGGCGGAGGAGCTTGTGATGGTGTTTTTTATAATTGTGTGGCATTTGATAATTCGTCCGGCATAAGATATGGTTATGTTTATAACAGCATTATGTGGGACAACGCGGGAGATAATTACCCCGAAGCATATTTGATTGCAAATTCTTGCTCTCCCGGATTGACAGGCAATAATATTACCAACGATCCTCTGTTCGTTGATCCGGCAAATAATGATTTTCGTCTACAGGCTGCATCCCCATGCATAAATGCGGGCACAAATCAGGTGTGGATGATTACCGCAACCGATTTGGACGGAAACAGCAGGATCATATACGATGTCGTTGACATGGGCGCCTATGAATATTCCGGTTCTGTGTCCTCCGTATTGGCTGCGCCGACAGGCGTGTCCGCCACGGACGGCGCTTATTCCAACAAGATCGGCGTTGTCTGGAATTCGGTCGCCGGGGCTCTGTATTACGAGGTTTGGCGCAATGCCAGCAATAACGTTTCCGCGGCGTCCTTTTTGGCTCAGACGACGAATGGCGCGTCATATGATGACATGGCGGTTATACAGGGGGTTACCTATTATTATTGGGTCAAGTCGGTCAACGCGCAGACTTCAAGCGTTTTCAGCAGTCCTGACAGCGGCTATGTCAGTTACGCGGCGTCGGCCGGCAATGCCGATCTTTCGTTGATGACGTTGCTCTTCTTGCCTGCTACGTTGACGACGAATCAACATCCCGGGGCTGTCAGCGCGCAGTTGATCAATTATGGCCCGATGAATTTGACAAGTCCCAACACAAGAGTGGCTGTCGATATGTATTTGTCGGCGAATACCAATTTCGGAGACGGGGATGACATCTGCATCGGCGATTACACAAGCGATCAAACCGTCGGCGCAAGCAGTTATACGACCGTGGTGGTTCCCGCGTCCGGCAGGCAGGGATTGACGGTGCCGACAACGGTAACGGCCGGGACATATTATGTGTTCGCGCGGGTAAGGCATGCATATCCCTCGACGCTGGCAGACCCGGACGAGAGCAACAACTATGTGATGCGGGAAGGGGCGATTACGGTCGTGACCGACGGCAGCGGGGGAGATACGGAGGCTGGATACCACCTGATCAATGATTATGACGGCGATGGAAAGTCCGACCTGGCTGTATATCAGGAGACGACCGGAAAATGGGAAGTTATGCTTTCCGGGAGCGGCTACCAGTCCGTTGGTCTCATATTTGGCGGCAGTGGGTATGACCCGGTGATTGCCGATTATGATGGAGATGGGAAGAGCGATCCGGCAATATACCGGCAGAGCACAGGGGAATGGAAGGTAATGTTGTCTAAACAGGATTACACTGTTGAGACCGCCACCTTCGGCGGATCCGGATATGCGCCGGTGCCTGCGGACTTTGACGGCGATGGGCTGGCAGATCCGATAATATACCAGGAAGCGACGGGTTTATGGACCATATTGTTGTCAGGAACCGGATATGCCGCGATTACCGTTGAATTGGGAGGAAACGGATATAATGCCGTGCCTGCCGATTATGACGGGGATGCGAAGACCGACTTGGCGGTGTACCGTCGTTCATCCGGAGATTGGTATTTCAAATTTTCCACGCTGGATTATTTCACTATGACCGCGCAATTTGGCGGAGCCGGCCGGTTGCCGGTGCCCGCGGACTTTGACGGAGACGGCAAGGCCGACCCGGCGGTATACAAAGAGAACAGCGGAGAATGGTCGGTAATGATGAGCAAGTACAATTACATGGTCGCACAGGCCGTTCATGGCGGAAATGGATATTTGGCGGTGCCGGCGGACTATGACGGCGATGGAAAAGGCGACGTTGTGGTTTACAACGAGAATGCCGGTTTATTGAAGATATTGCTTTCCGGACAAGGTTATGCCCAGACCGAGGTGGAAGGAATAGGCGGGCCCGGTTATGACCCCGTAGGAGTGGTAAAGTAATATTTTGGGACTATTCGCTTCCGGTAAAACCGATCGTTTCGCCGACAAAATAGAGGGGCCTCTTTTTTGATTCGTCAAAGATGCGGCCGATGTATTGCCCGATTATTCCCAAGCTGATCAACTGGATGCCGCCCAGCAGAAGCACGGCCACCATGATGGTGGCCCAGCCGGGCACGCTGGCCGAGGGATTGCGCAGTTTTGTGATTACGACAGTGGCCGCCTCCAGCGCGCCGAGCAGGGCGATGACAATGCCGCTCACCGTCACCCACGTCAGCGGAGAGCTGGAAAATGAGGTCATGGCATCCCAGGCCAGAACCAGCGATTTCCAGACCGGATATTTGGTCGTTCCGGAGAGGCGCGCCTCTCGTTTGTAAGTTACGGCGCATTGCGTGAACCCCACCCAGCTGGTCAGCCCCCGCATGAAACGGTGCCGTTCGCGCACCTGCTTGAGCGCCTCGATCACCTTGCGGTCAACAAGTCGAAAGTCTCCGGCGTTCAGCGGCGCGTTGAAATCGACCATCCATCTGAATATCCTGTAGAAAAACGATGCCAGTAATTTTTTAAGCCACGTTTCTCCTGCGCGCTGCTCGCGTACGGCATAGACCACTTCAAAGCCCTCGCGCCATTTTGCCGCAAGCTGCGGAATCACTTCGGGGGGGTCCTGCAAGTCGGCGTCAATGATGACTGCCGCGTCGCCGTCCGCATAATCAAGCCCGGCCGTGATCGCTATCTGATGCCCAAAATTTCTGGAAAGTTTGATCAGTTTGACGCGTCTGTCTTCCTGCGCCTTGGCGGCAACCCATTCTGTTGAGCCGTCCGAGCTGCCGTCGTCGACGAAGATGATTTCAAAATCTTCCCCTTTGCCGGCCAGCGCGCCGGTAAGCCGCTGATAAAGAACCGGGAGGTTGTCTTTCTCGTTCAGAAAGGGAACCACAACGGAGAGGTTTCTTTTAGTGGTGGATGATGATGGCATAATTTTATTTCTCGTGCTTGGGGAGGCTATGATTGGCGTATAGCGTTTAGCATTTTCTATTCGCTTCACGCTATCCGGTCTGCGCTAAAGCGAGCAGAGCCCGCAACCTAACCACGGAGATCACAGAGGCACAGAGGTTAGCACAAGAAGAGGTTGTTTAAAATCTATTTTGCCTGAACGGCAAAACAGATTTTAAGCAAGACTTTTTCGTTGGAGCAGGAAGGAAGGTTTTTGCCCGTCTCCCTGTATTCCTCCAGCTTAAACCGTTTTTTTCATCCCGATTTCCATCGGGATGAAAAAAATCTCCTCTTGGGTTATCTCCGTGTCTTCGTGACCTCCGTGGTAAATATTTCTGTTTCTTGTTTTTCTTGGCAGTATCTCGCCATTGAGGTACTAATAATCTCCGCCGCCTCCTTCAAGTCATTAGCAATAGCATCCGGCCGGCAATTTTCAAGGCTAAAAAATCTTTCAACCTGTTCGATTTTAAGTTTGGTCACCAGGATGGTGCGGCATCCGGCGGCTTTTCCGGCCTGCACGTCGTTCAAACCGTCCCCGACCATCCAGCTTCCGCCAAGGTCAATGTCAAACTCGCGGGCGGCGTCCAGCAGAAGTCCCGGCCTGGGTTTGCGGCAGTTGCATTCGACCGCATATTCGTTTTTTGCCGACGCCGATGGCGGAGAATGCGGACAAAAACGCAGGGCGTCCCATTCGGCTCCTTCGGCGGCCAGCAGGGCTGCCAGCCTGTCGTTCACGGCTGCCAAGGCCTTGAGGGAAAGAGTTCCCCTGGCTATGCCCGGCTGGTTGGTCGCGACTATTGTGAGGTAACCATGCTGATGGGCGCACTTTATAAACTCCGCAGCATAGGGTTTTAGGGAAACGTCTTTGGGCCGGCGGGGCGAATCCAGGGTGCCGTGGGTTTCGTCATAAACCATATCGTTAAGAGTGCCGTCCCGGTCTATAAAGACTGCCTTGTTCATAAACAGACTCCAATATCAGGTTGGCGGATAGCGTTTGGCGATTAGGAATAAACGCTATCCGCTTTATGCCTCAAAATATTCTTCCAGCTCCGCCAGGCCGGACGGCTTGCCGATTTCGTAAAATCTCTCCCTGACCTCGAAGGCCGCCATTTGGCGGCGGGCGACAAGTTCCCGCTGGATCTGTCCGAGGTCGAGAGGCAGTTCCGCCGTTAAGTAATGTTCGATAACCGATTTTTTGTATATGGACAGTCCATAGTCAATGTATTCAAGTTTTCGCCCCTCCGTGTTCTTGGAATAAAAAATCACCATGTTTCCCTCGATCGCCACGTTGCTTTGGTCCCACTTGTTTTCGTTGCGGTAAACGCACATCAGGGCGTTGCATCCTCTTTCGTGAAAAGCATTGATGACTTTTCGGTAGTCGGTCGGCAGGTACGAATCTCCATAAAGCACGATAAAATGATCCTGGAGCAGGGGATAGGCGTTGATTATGGCCCCGGCGGTGCCCATCAGCTTGCTTTCGTCTTCCCGCGAATATTTTATTTTCATGCGCAGGGACGATCCGTCGCCAAGGAGCGTTTCAATCATTTCGCCTTTATAGCCGATGCAAAGCAGAACTTCGTTCAATCCGTTTTTACGCAGAAGCTCAAGCTGGCGCTCTATAAACGGTTTGCCGGCCGCCGGTACGAGCGCCTTGGGCAAATCGCCGGCAATGCTTTTCAAACGCGTTCCCAATCCGCCCGCTAAAATTACCGTTTGCATGTTTGTTCGCGCCAATAATCCAGAATTTCTTTGACCGAATCGTCGAGGCCAAATTTTGGTTTCCAGCCCAATGCCGCGAGCCGCGTCGGATCGCCGATTTTGACCGGATTGTCAATGTTTCTCATTTTCTCCGGATCGTTTGTTTCGCGAATCGGAGAGCGCGCATGCATCTTGAATATCCCCAGCAATTCGGCGATGGAATACCCTTTGCCGGAACAGATGTTGTAGACGCTTTCTCTTCCGGTCAAGGCGATTTGCCAGAGAGCGGAAACGCCGTCGCGCACGTCCAAAAAGTCGCGCACGGCGTTCAGATTTCCGGCCTGCAATTCGTCGGCGCCGCCTTGCTCGATACGCGCGATTTGCCTGGCAAAGTCGGAACTTACATCCCCCTGCTTGCGCGCGCCGATGAGGAAAAACGGGCGGACGCAGATAATGTCCAGTTTTCCGGCCGCTCGATAAACTCCGGCCAGTTGTTCCATGGCCAGTTTGCTGGCGGCATAGATGCTGTCAGGCTGCAAGGGAGAATTTTCGGCCAGCGGTTTGTCGTTCGGCGCATAAACCGAGCTCGATGATGCCGCAATTACAAGCGGCTTTTCAGACCGTTGCGCGGCCGCCTCGAAAAGTTTCATGGAGCCGATCAGATTTGCGCGAAAGGTTTCTCCCGGCTCCTGCCAGGCCGTTTGCGGAAGGCTCTGGGCCGCCAGGTGAAATATTATTTCCGGTTTATGGCGTTCCAGTATCCCGGCGATTAAGGAGTTATCCAGCAGGTCGCCCCGGACTATCTCGATGCCGGCTTTCAATCCTGACAGGAATTCGTTCTGGTGCCGCGTGACGGCCACGACCGTCTGTTTCTGCGACAACAGATATTCCGTCAAATGACTCCCGATGAAGCCGCCTGCGCCTGTGATTAGACATTTCATTTAAAAGAAGAGGCTCAAGAGTGGCAAAGGAACATTGGCGCAAAGTTAAAGCTTGATGATTTTTCCTGATTTTTCCGACTCATACGCGGCCAGGGCGATTTGCAGCGCCTTGTATCCGTCTTGTCCATTTCCGAGCGGCTCGCGGTCTTCTGTGATCGCCGACAGGAACTCCTTCCATTCCTCGCGCCAGGAAATATCTCCTCCGCGGAATTCGGTGACGCTTTCGTTGAAAGGCGCGTCAAAATCGCGTCTGCCGACCATGAGCCGCTCCGTGCCGTAACTGCCGCCGAGTCCCTCGACGCTTGCGTAGCCGTCGCTGCCGAAAATTTCGAACGAAAAAAGATTTTTCCATTGCGTAATGGAGGTGTGGAGCATGGCGGTGGCGCCGGTCGAGGCGCGGAACAATGCCATGCCGTCTTCGTCGAGTGTCTGCTTGTTGAAATAACGGTTGGCGGTCATGCCGGTCGTTTCCTTGATTTCGCCCAGGAACCAGCGGAAAAGGTCTATGGCATGCGTGCCCTGTTCGATGAATTGTCCTCCGGCCGCCTGGTTCGGGTCTGCGCGCCATTCCTTTTCATATTCGGGCCTGCCGCAGATGCCGTAACGGCAGCGGCCGAAAAGCGGTCTGCCCAGTTCGCCGCCATCGAATATCTTTTTTGCCTGCCAGATGGCCGGATGGTGGCGGTGATTGAAGCCGCATTTCAAAATTTTGCCGGCATTCCTGGCTGCCGCAAGCATGGCTTCGGCCTCGGCCAGAGAGCGCGCCAGGGGCTTTTCGCAGAGAACGTGTTTGCCGGACTGCAGAGCGGCGATGCTTATTTCAGCGTGAACGTGGGGAGGCGTGCAGACCAGTACGATATCCACGTCTTCCCTTGAGACCGCCTCCTGCCAGGTTTTTTCGGCTGCGCAGCCGAAGTCTTTTGCCGCTGTTTCGGCCCTGGCAAAAGTTTTATCGGCAATGACCGCCAGAGCGCATTTTTGCGCCGCGTCCCGGCAGGCATTGATGACCGGCGCCCGGCGGCGGCACTGCAAGCCCGCTCCTATGATTGCAACTTTCATGTTTTTACTCCGCATGGCCCCGTCCGGCGCCGATGTATTGAAACCCGAGTTGTTCCATTTCGTTCCTGTTCAGCAGATTATTGGGGTCCATCACTAATCTGCCGGACATCAGTTGTTTGACCTGAAGGTAATCAAGGCTTTTATATTCTTTCCAGCCCGTAATCAAGAGCAAAGCGTCGGCGCCGCACACTGCCTGGTAAACGTCTTCATGGAAGCTGAACTCGGTGTGTTTTGCGATTTCCGCGCGGTCGGCTCTGGGATCATGGGCGGTCACGACTGCTTTTTCGCTTGCCAGTTCGGATATGATCGCCAGGGAAAGCGAACGTCTCAGGGTGCTGGTCTCCGGCTTGTATGCCAGACCCAAGACGGCAATTTTTTTATTTTCGAGGGATTTCAGCAACCGGCGCAGTTTCCGGGTGACGCTCTGGTTTTGGTTGGCATTGGATTGCCAGACGCCGTCCAGCAGAGGCGTTTTCACATCCTTTTGGCGCCCGAGATTGAGGAGCGTCTGCATGTCGCGCGCCAGAGTGCCGCCGGAGAATCCCAGGCCGGGGAAAAGCATTGCCTTGCTTCCGATTCTCGGCTCTGCGCGAAGTATTTCGGCCAGCCGGAAACCGTCCGCGCCGACCTGGTCACACAAGTTTCCGAGTTCGTTGGCAAAGGTGATGGTGATGGCAAGATAGGCGTTCAAGGCGTGCTTTACCATTTCCGCGGTGGCCAGCGAAACGCGTTCCCAGCGTCCGCCGATGGAACTCAGAAATGATTCAAGCCTGTCCAATGCCCGGGAACTGTCCGAACCGATCACGCGCAACGGTGGATGGAGGAAACGCTCGATGGCCTGGCCGAGCTGCAGGTTCTCCGGGCTGTAGGCGATTGCAAAATGCAGGGACGGGTTGATTCGTTTTATTTCGGCTTCAAGCTGCAAGGATGTTCCCACCGGCACCTGCGCCGTAACCAGAATGACAGTGTCCTGTTCCAGATGGGGAGCTATTTCCCTGACGGCGGAAAAGACTGGGTTTAAATCGCTCCGGTCGTTTTCATCAACCGGGGTGTCGAACATGATCAGCACGAATTTGCATCCCTTGACGGCCTCCGCCGGTTTCGAGGCGAAGGAAAGCCGTCCGCTTTTCACCGCCTTTTGGAGAAGTTCATCCAGGCCGGGCTCGAACAGAGGCGCCTTGCCGGATTTCAAGCCGCGCATTGTTTGTTCATTATCGTCCGACGCAATCACCTCGTGCCCCAGATCGGCCAGGCAGGCGGCGCCTACCACGCCCTGGTGCCAGAGTCCTATGACGCATGCTTTTTCCATACTGACTTCTAGCTTTTTTTCAGCAGCCTCTTCACGGCGGTTGCCACGGCTTCGTCTGATGTTTTTTTTGCGGTCCAGCCAAGTTTGCGCATGCGGTCAACCGTGATATGTACCCTGGGCTGGTCTCCGGGCCAGGCCTGTTTCGTTCCCTCGATGACGATCTTTGCGTTGTGAAGTCCCATTTCCTTTTTTACGATATCGGCGATGGCGGTCACCCTGGTGACCGAACTTGTGCCGAGGTTGAAGATGTCGCACGGGGTTTCGCCGGTCATGGGGATGTTGCGGAACGCCCAGCCCATGCCGTCAATGCATTCCTCCACCAGGAAATAATTTTTTTCCTGCCTGCCGTCGCCCTTGATAAGGAGTTCACCCGGGTTGGCCCGCAGCTTTTTGACAAAATCGAAGATGACGCCATGGGTCATGCGGGCGCCGATCACGTTGCCGAATCGGAACATCCAGGCCCTGAGGCCATAGAGTCGGCAAAAGGCGGAGATGAAGGCTTCGCTGCCGATCTTGCCGGCGGCATACGTGGAGACCGGCAGTAGCGGCCCCGCGGCTTCCGTGACCGCCTCATCGCGGCAAAGTTCTCCGTAAACCGCGCCGGTGGACGAGAAAAGCAGATTCTTTATGCCGTTGGCGCGCATGCTTTCCAGAACGTTGAAGGTGCCGACCACGCAGTCGTTCAGGTCGCGCCTCGGCTTTGCCGCGCCGCCGATGATGTCCGTGTTGGCGGCCAGGTGCCAGACCAGGTCATGGCCCCTGGCGGCGCTGCAGAGGCGATCGCAATCCAGAATGTCCGCCTCGATAAATTTGAAATTATCCCTTCCGGAAAGATGGGAAATATATTCGCGCCGTCCGTTTGAAAGGTTGTCGTATGCGCAAACTTCGTAGCCCTGGCCGACGAGCAGTTCGACGACGTGGCTGCCGATGAAACCGGCGCCGCCGGTGACGAATATTTTTTTAACCGAATCGCCTAGAATTTTTTCCATTATTTGAAATTTGCGATTTGAAATCTGAAATCTTGTCGTCAGGCCGCCGGTTTGATTTTGCCATCGCGTGCGTCTTCAAGCATGGCCGCAACCGACGCCTCGACCGCCTGGCGCGAATTTTTTTTATTGCACCAGCCCAGGCTCCTGATCTTGTCGGTTTTAAGCCGATATATTGGCACATCGGCCTTCCAGCCGCGCTCTCCGCCGGTGTAGTCGAATGAGGCGCCGCCGACGTCCATTTTTGAGGCGACGATTTCCGCTATTTCGGTGACGGTCAGGTAATCCATTGTGCCCACGTTGAAAACGTCGAACGGTGTTTCCTGCTTGTGTTCCACAAGCTGGAACGCGTCGAGGACGTCGGAAATGTAAATATAGGGTTTGCTTTGGCGGCCGTCGCCGTAAATCAAGAGCCGGGTTTTGTCCTTCAGGAGTCTGCGGATGAAGTCGTAAGCAACGCCGTGCGTCTGGTGCGGTCCGACGACGTTGGCAAAACGCAATGCCGTGCCCCTGATGCCGAAAAGATGGCAATAGGCGCTGATCAACGCCTCGCTCGCCAGTTTGCTGGCGCCGTATGTTGAAATGGGAATGCAATGGTCATAGTTCTCGGGCAGTGGGATGGGGGGCACGTCTCCATAGACGCCCGATCCGGATGAAAACAGTATCCTTTTGCATTCGGTCTGGCGCATGGCTTCCAGGACGTTCTGTGTCAGATAGTGGCCGTTCCAGAAATCGACGGCCGGTTCATTGGCGGCCCTGGCAATGTCGGAGTTGGCGGCCAGATGATAGACCACGTTGCAGGCGGTCATGGCCGCGGCGAGTTCTTCCAGGTCGGAAACGTCGGCCTCGATTATGCTGAGGCGTTTGTCGTTTATCCGTTCTCCGAAGGCCCAGCGCCGTCCGTTGCTGAAGTTGTCATAGACCACCACCTCGGCGCTGCTGTCCTCGAGAAGCCGGTTGGCCAGATGCGCGCCGATAAAGCCGGCGCCGCCGCTGATGAAGTAACGTTTTGGTTTCATTGGTCGAAATCGTCAAAAGCCGTGAGGTCGCTGACCACGTGCGCGCCCTGCAAGGCCGGAAAATAACTTATGGGCGGCATATTGTGTTTGCGCATGAATTCATCCAGTTCCCGCCCCTGTTTGGGACAATACAGCATCAGAAATCCGCCGCCGCCCGCGCCGATTATTTTTCCGCCGAGCACGCCGAAGCGTTTTTTCACCTCGTCATAGAGTTGATCTAGCATGTCCAGGCTGACGGAGGCCGACATGCGCTTCTTGAATTTCCAGTGTTCGTCCATCATTGCGCCGAAGGCGTCAAGGTCGCGGTCGAGGAACGCCTTGTGGATGCGTTTGCCCAGTTCCTTGATGTGCAGGAGACAATCAATGACCTTGCGATGGTCCGGGCTGGCGCGGCGTTTGGCCGCATCGTCCTGCTTTCTCAGGACGGCCGTGGCCGAGCGTTGCACGCCGGTATAATAAACGCGGGCCTTGGCCACGAGTTCGTTGGCCGTGAGGAAATCGACGGGAACGTGGCCCACCTTGACCTGTCCCTTTCTTGAAATTTCAAGTGTGCGGAAACCGCCGAAAACGGCCATGTATTGGTCCTGCTTTCCGACCGGCTCCTTTAAAATGTCCATTTCGATGCGGCAGGCCTCTTCGGCGATTTCTGCCAGCGCGGCCGGTTCCTTCTTATAGGCGCGGATGGCGGTGAGCAATCCCGCCAGATATGAACCTGAGGATCCTAGGCCGGTTTTGGCCGGCATGTCGGCAACGCTGGTCAGTTCGATGTTTTCACTCACGTTATGCAGCCGCAGCGCCTCGCGCGCCAGAGGGTGCTTGATTTCCGCGATGCCGTCAACGGTCTCCACCTGGCTGTAGCGGATTACCATTTTGCGGTCGGCCACCGACCTGCGGTTGAGCAGGATATACATATACTTGTTGATGCACATGGCGAATATGAAACCGCCGTGCTTCTGGTAAAATGAGGGCAGGTCGGTGCCCCCGCCGCCGAGAGTAATCCGGAATGGGGTGCGCGTTATGATCATGTTTTCTTGGTCTCCGTTATATTCGCGTCATTATATCGTAAAACCGCTTCTTACGGCATCATGGTAAAACATTTTTACCGTTTCCAGGGAATATTCCTCGAGCCCCTTTCCCAGGTTGGAAGCCTTGGCCAGCAGATCCGGGGTGATGGTGATTATATGGCAGCCGATTTCGTCCGCCTGAACGATGTTCAACACTTCGCGCGGACTGGCCCATAACAATTCCGCGGCCGGCAGCGGTTTCAGGATGGAGAGCGCCTCGCGCATAATGGGAATGGGGTCCCGTCCGCTGTCCGCGATCCGGCCGGCGAAAACGGAAACAATGGATGGCGTTTTTCCTTCGAGCGCCCCGGCGACCTCTCTCACCTGTTGCAGCGTCATGATGGCGGTTATATTCAGCTTCAGGCCCCGGCCGGCAAGTTCGCGTATGAGCGGGGCGGTGGGGGTTCTTTTTGTGTTGGTAATCGGGATTTTGATGTAGACGTTTTCGCCGAGTTCATTGAGGCGCAGCGCCTGTTTCCGCATGCCGGCGGGATCGTCAGAGAACACTTCGAATGACACGGGCAGGTCGCGGACAACGCGCAGCACTTCCGTGGCAAAGGTCAGGTAGTTCGTGATTCCGGCCTTCGCCATGAGCGTGGGATTGGTGGTAAAGCCGCTGACGATTTTTTTGTCGTAAGCCTCAAGGATCGAATCCAGGTCGGCCCCGTCGGCAAATATCTTGATTTTAAGGTCGCTCAACCGGGGCGCTTTTCTTGTTTTTTCCATGTGGTTATCGTGTTGGCTTGGTTATGATTTCCGTTTTTTCAGCTCTGATTCCCATTTTGCCGATGCAGCCTGCAATTTGGGATGGGAAACCAGGAGGTGGGAGATTACCGAATGGAACGATTCCGTATGCGGCGTCATGTTGGCCGGATTCGGGGAAGGAATAAGCACGCAGGCATCGGCGACTTTTGCCGTGTAGCCGTCCGGCCGGCCGACAATGCCGATGATTGACGCCTTGTTTTTCCTGGCGAACTGGAGCGCTTTCACCAGATTGGGACTGATGTTCCGCTCCAGATCGCCGCCGCCGACCGAAAAAACGAAAACGACGTCGTGCTTTTTGAGACGGCTGGTCTTCAACCATTCTTCGAAACAGGTTGCCCAGCCGTCGTCGTTGATGCGGGCCGTAAGTTCTGAAACATTGTCCGTCGGGGCGTAAGCCTCGATTTTGACCAGTTTGCGCAGGTCGTTGACGAAATGGGATGCGGCCGCTGCGCTGCCGCCGACGCCCAGCACATAAACGCGAGCGTTGTTCCTCTTGGCGCAGGCCAGGCAGTCAATAGCCCGGGCGATCTCCCGGCGATCGATCTTTTTGATGATTGAAATTGATTCGGCCAGATATTGTTCGATAAATTTCATTGTTTTTTTTTCAATGATTCCCTTTCCGGAAAATCGAAAGATATATATATACGATCAGTCCGGTCGCAGTCAAACCGCTTTTTTCGATTTTTGCCGTGATTTTCGCTTGGCAATTCAAGTGTCAGGATTTAGATTGTTGTCGTGACACCGAATTTCATGCGTTTTATTGATCAACTCATCGGGCCGCCTTTGTGCTGGCTGCTTTCTGTAGCCTACGGAATATTTTCTGCGAGGAGGGAACGCTTGTCCGGACCGGGAACTGTTTGTTCACTCGCTTGTGTATTATAAATCATCAAAAATTCATAACAATAATCTTGCCATCTGCGCCTTTCTTGTTTAACGTATCAATTCTGTTGAAGGTATTAACAATTGAGGGGTCCTGTGCGGAGAAGACAGCCTTTTTTGCTAATTGCGGCGGCATTGCTTTGTGTTTTGATTTGTGCCGCATCCGGCCTGACACGGTCTTCTTTATTGATAAATGATTCCGGTGGCAACGCGTCTATTCCGGCAAGCTTAAATATTGATCTTGCCCACTTGAACGGCTTTGAAGAGGTATTTTCCGAGGGTGACTCCGGCATTGTTTATATCAACTGGCAGGCATTGAAGGAAACGAACGGTTTTTCATGCGCCTGGTTTCTTGGGGCGTATCGGATTGTAGATGGGCAGGGAGTAACGATTGAGGGAAGTGACGGAGTTGCGGTGTCCCAGAGTATCCGGGAAAACACTACACTTTGCGTTGATCTCGACCGGGCCGTGTTGCGCTCAAATGATTTGTACTGCGCAATCAATTATTCCATTGATAGGGCGGGGCAGTCTGCCCCACAGTCAATTTCTTCGGTTGAACGGGACACCATGCCGGGACTTTTCCTGAATCTGTGCGACACGAATGGAAACATTCTTGCCGAATCGGATAATCTTCTGACTTTCACCAACCTCATCTGGTATGCGGACGGCACGAATGTTGTCCTGCTTTTATCAGTGCCGACCGCAAAATATCCCGACGCGGCTATTCTTCAGCTCCAATCATCCGATTCCCATGTAGGGCGCGCGCTCGCCGCGTCGCCGTCTGCGTCCGAGGAAGTCATTGTCAAAGAAAGCCTGCTTTTCACGGATGCCTATGCCGATTATCTGGCATCATATGCCTATGGCAATGGAACGGCAAACTATGTGGGCGGCAGCCTGAGCAATTTATATGACAAGGTCAATGGCAACGGCAGTTCTACCAATGTTTCCGGAGGGAACAGCGATGGTAATGGCGGCGGCGGCAACGATGATGATAGCGAGGGAAAAATCATATACGTCGATCAGGCGCTTGGCAACGATTCGTATTCCGGCCGCAGTGCAGGCGTAGGGCGCGCGCTTGCCGCGTCGCCGTCCGATTCTGCCGCTGCGA
>Ga0209749_1000209_pt1 | contig 94181 bp, 56 predicted proteins | sample EPASupsiteSAE347_FD_187267 | JGI IMG/M metagenome (GOLD analysis project Ga0209749, IMG submission 187267) | Bioremediated contaminated groundwater from EPA Superfund site, New Mexico - Sample SAE3-47 (SPAdes) (version 2) | ecosystem: Environmental > Aquatic > Deep subsurface > Groundwater >... | reverse complement strand
GTTCGAGGTCATCTGGCAGGTGATAACATCATTATTCAGCGGAATACAGGAATAGGTTGAATTGGTCGCTCCCGGGATATCGATCCCGCCTTTTTTCCACTGGTACCCCGGTGATGATCCGCCGTTGATTGGTGTTGCAGTGAAGATAACAGTGTTTCCGGAGCAGGATGGGTTGGAAGAGGGTGAAATAGTAATTCCGGCTGTAAGCGCGGAGTTCACAACCATGGTGACCGCGTTTGAAGTCGCCGGGCTCCCGGTGGCACAGTTCGCGTTGGAATTGAGTACGCAGGTTATCACTTCACCGTTGGTCGGTACATAAGAATAGGTTTGATTCGTGGCGCCGCTGATGTTCACGTTGTTCTTCTTCCACTGGTACCCGGACGATGAGCCGCCGTTGGTCGGGGTGGCGGTAAAAGTCACGCTGGTACCCGAACAGACCGGGTTTGAGGATGCGGAAATCAAAATGCTAACCGGAACCGAGGGGTTGACCATCATGGTTATGGCATTGGATGTTGCGGTGGGGTTGGAGATGCAGGTCGCGTTGGAAGTCAGTTCACAGGTTATCGCATCGCCATTTGCCGGAGCATAGGTGTAAGTTGAATTGGTGGCGCCGCTGATGGGTGTGCTGTTTTTCTTCCATTGATACCCCGGCGATGAGCCGCCGTTGACAGGGGTTGCGGTAAAGGTCACGGACGTTCCCTGGCAGACATTGTTGGCCGAAGCTCCGATGGACACGCTCACCATTGCCGGCTGGTTGACCGTCATGGTAATGGCATTCGACAAGGCCGGACTGCCCGTGGCACATGTCAGGTTCGAGGTCATCTGACAGGTAAATACTTCATTATTCAGCGGAATACAGGAATAGGTTGAATTGGTGGCCCCGGGGATATCAATCCCGCCTTTTTTCCACTGATAACCCGGTGATGATCCGCCGTTGAAAGGGGTTGCTGTGAAAACTACAGTGTTGCCGGAACAGACAGGATTAGAGGAGGGCAAAATAGAGACTCCGACTGGCATTTGGGCATTGACAGTCATGGTAATTGAGTTCGATGTAGACGGGCTGCCCGTCGTACATAACTCGCTTGATGTCAATACACAGGTTATGGCATCATTATTTGACGGAATATAGGAATAGGTTGAATTGGTTGCCCCGGCGATTGAGATGTTGTTTTTCTTCCATTGGAATCCTGGAGTGTTGCCACCGTTAGCATAGGTAGAATAAAAGGTAACTGTAGCGCCAGCACAGACCGAATTATTTGATACTGAAATGGAAACACTGACGGGAAGACTCTCCAGCAATTGAATATTATCAGTGGCAGTGGAAGAAGTATTACCAGCCGCATCTCTGAATTTGGCATATACGGTCTTATTCCCCGGCGAAGAGTTACCGCCGTTCGTGGTAAGATTCCAGGATTTGGATGTTGTGTATGTTTCCCAGTTGGACCAGGATACCCCGTCGTTGCAGAATTGCATTTTGGAGACTCCACTCAGGTTATCGGTTGCATTGAGCGTCAGGGTTACATTTGTCAGGCAGGTTGTTGTTGAGCCGCTGTTTATTGATATTGTGCCTGATGGATTTGTCACATCAATATAAAAAGGTCCTTTATGTGTGGCGGATGAATTCCAGTTCCCAACATTATCTTTTGTACGGATATGAAAATACCAATTATTGGCATTTGGAAGCGTAGGGCTTGTAGTCGAATTTCCCGTTCCCATTACCGTTGTTCCGGGTATCGTGGTGGAAGTATTATCCCATATCCAGGAGTATCCTGCGATACCGCTTCCATTCCCATCACTCGCACCCGACCAGGAAATATCTATGGTTGGGTCGTTGCTCCAGGTACTGGTTTGGTGTGATGAGCTTGTGATACTGGTCGGATTTGTGGGGGCATTTGCATCAATATAAAAGGGTCCTTTATGAACAGCCGCGGAGTTCCAGTTTCCGGCGATATCTTTGGTCCTGATATGAAAATACCAGTTGTTTCCATCTGCAAGCGCTGGGCTGGTAGCAGATGTCCCAGTCCCGGTCACAGATGTCCCGGGAATCGTTGATGGTGAATTATCCCATGACCAGGAATAACCTGCGACGCCACTTCCGGAACCATCAGAGGCACCTGACCATGAAATGCTGATCGTATTATCGGCACTCCATGTGTAAACTGTATGCGAAGAACTTGTAATGCTTGTCGGATTACTGGGTGCCGTTCCGTCAATAAAATAAGGACCCTTATGAACGGCCCCCGAATTCCAATTTCCGGCGTTATCCCTTGTTCGAATATGAAAATACCAATTATTACCATCTGTTAATGAAGAACTTGTGGTGCTGGTACCACTACCATTTGCAGTTTGATCTGGAAGAGTAGTTGATGAAGAAGAAAATTCCCATGAATAATCTTTAACGCCACTAAGATTATCAGTGGCTCCGGACCAATTCATATCAATTGTTCGATCAGTCGACCATGAAGACAAAGTATGAGAAGAACTCGATATATTTGTCGGATTCGAGGGAGCAGTATTATCTTTATTTATACTTTGAATAAAAAAAATGTACCATAGTTGTTGGGTACTTTGATAATGAGTCATCCAAATATCCCAGAATGAGTTAATACCTGATGGTGTATGTGAAGCTATAATATGCCATATTGATCCGGAGGAACTATTAAATCCATTCTGTAGCCCATCATCATCATTTGATGGGGAATCGAAAATGTCCCATAAAATGCTTGCAACTGCACCTTCTACAACCGCTCCATTAGCATTGGAACAATCTGTTCCTTTCCACCAATAACTTTTTTCAGTATTATTTGGAGAAAGCGAGCAAGACGACACCCAGTCAACATTTGCATTAGGATCATTTAATACTGCCGCAGAAATAAATTCGGCCCACCCTTCGGTCAATGCGAACGGCTCGCAGCATACACTCATAATATAATGGCCTGAAGAACAACAGGAGGGTGAAGGCCATGAATTACCATATAATGAATACATAACCGAATGCCCATATTCATGAAAAACTGTTACCTTATCCCAATCAGCTGTACTTCTTAACGGTAAATGTATCTCATCACCATGACAATGGGGCCAGTCTCCACTTGGATATTCAATTTTTACTTGACTTCTCGTCCAATTTGAGGTTCGATTCGCAATCCATTCCGACTCAGTTATTGCATTATCAACCGCCTGCCAATTTGGATTATTTTGAGATACATAATATCCCGTGCCAACGCTGAAGGTTAAATTACTGCAATTAAGGTCCATATATCCAGAATTTGGTATTCTAGCATAATATAATGAATTCGAAGCATCAACCCCCTTTGCTGCAGCACTTTCGTTATAAATTTTTACACAAATTGAGATATTTCCGGAGCAATTAATTGGTACTGAAAAAGTGCCATCCGCTTGGGTTATGGAGTTCCCAATTTCAGTATCCCAAAGTAGGCCATATTTAAAAACCCTTACTGTCGCATATCGCACTGGTAATAATGTTCCCGTAACAACTTCTTCATATCTCAAACGACCTGTAATATTAACCTGACCTGTTATATGATCTAAATTATTTTCAGTGACAGGATTGTTAACGAAATTTATAGAGTTGTTCTGATCCGTATCGTAGTTTTGTTGCAATTCACATTTATTTGGTTTATCTTCATTATGACTTTTCTGTTCACTCTTTGTTTGTAAAATCTTAGCGTTTAAACTATCCGAATTTATGTATAAGAAGTAAGAATTTGATCTGCCAATTGATAAAGTATCATAGACTGAGAAGGTTATCTCGTGCAAACCATCTTGCAAAAATTTTAATCTATAGGAGAATGCTTTCCCGATATTCTTTTCAAATTGAATATTTTGTTCTTTTAAGCCAGATAATAGCTGGACATTTTGATTATGAAAAATCTTAATTTTACTACTAGAAGAGTTATAAATAGGATTGATTTTAAATAATATATCAACTGTACCCCCAGTCCGAAGATCTCCAGATACAATGATTTTCCCATTGTAAAAGTCTTTCTTAATATAATCTTTCCGGATTACATCAGTCTGCGATAGACAAGAAATATGTAAAGAAAAGAAAATTATAACTGACAGTACAAAGTAAATCAACATTTTAGCGCCTTTAAAACTTACATTTATTTTCATATGTCTTCATTTATTTATATTAGGTTTATGCAAAACAAATAACCCATACTTCCTTTGGTTATCAACGAAATAAGTTAAACTGGGGTATGCACGTGTTTCATGTAATTAAACCTAATAAAATCACCATATTTGGTTTAACTTGATTTCGAAAAATTGAAAAAACCATCAGAATAATTTGACAAACAACTTATTGTTCTAAACCAGTACTGATCATAACCATTTGATATATAGCAAATATTCACAAGAAACACGTGCATACCCCAGTTAAGTTAATTTCAAATCATTAAATCTTCTTCTCCCCTTCAAATATAAAAATATTTTATAATTTCACAACAAATGACCTAATTTTTGTTTATCATTTCATTAATTTATTTGGATACTGAAAAGATAAATATATTTATTTTTCTTTGTTTTGAGTAAGAACAAGAATTTGTCATATGATTGTTTGTGGTTTCTCAAATTAGAACACAAACAGCCTGCCAAACCTGAGTCTATATGGCCTCTTTTATTGAAAGTCCCGGAATACCTGACAGAATAACCGACAACCATGAATTAATACTCCATTGTGCTTATATTTACCATCCCTGACATGGTGAACTACCAGTGCCTTTTATAAAAACATCACAACCCTCTTAATCCGAAGCATTAATAACCCAATTCCAAATCAGTCCTAGACAATTTTCCCGATCCCCCACCCGCTGAAGAAGAAAATATTTGTTATTCTTTGGCAGGATAGATTGGTATTCCCGTCCGTGATAAATCCGCGACGATCCCGGGCAGGTTGTAATAATGTATGGAGGACCGGGTCCCGGTTTTTGATATCTGGCCGTAACATTACCGACCAGGATATGTTCCGGGTAAATTCCTTTTTCATAAATATCAGTGAACAATGGATACTCCCAGTCATCGATGCCGATAATCATCCCCACTTCAATATTTTTACAATTTTTCAGTCTGCTTTTTATTTTCACAAAATCATCCAAAAGTTCTGGTTTCGTGGCAAAATATTTCGAAAACCTTGGACTGTTTATCCCGAAAGGTGATGTATATCCCGGAATTGAAATCAATGGCCGGGAATAGTTAAACACCACGACGAGACAGGCATACCCCAAAAGGACCGCCAGGATGGAAGTTAAAATCACTTTACGGTTTACCTGCGAGAGCGTCCATGCAACGATCGGCGCCGCCAAAATGAAACCGGGAGTATGCAACCTGGAATGCCAGGGCTGCCATTTGAATAAAATAGTGAAGCAAAATATTTGAATGAGAAAGATTAAAGAATAAAGAAGGAAGATCCTGTTTGGCGTTTTCCATTTTATCAGCAGAAACGCCAGGGCAAACATTATAAGAACGGCATGGACAATATTTGGCGCAAAATCTTCATGTGTTGCATAATAACTAATGTAAAATTTTCCAACAAATCCAAAGGTTGTCAGTGGCGAGTTTATATCTTGATTTATTGCTTGGTGAAAGCACGATATGATATTCTCTGCGGCTTCATTGATTACCGGAACCGCGAAATGTAAGCCGACATTTCGGGTCAGATTTGAAAGAAAAACCGGTGGCGAAATTTCCTGATTTACGCCGACTTTCCTGTCAGTGACAGAAACACCATATGGATTACCCGCGATTAAAAGGTTCCTGTAATAATAGCCAGCCCCGACAGAAATAATCAGGATACATATTACCGATATTTTAACGAGCTTTGTTAACAGGCGCTCTTTGGTCTTATAAAAAAGGAGGTTCGGAACCAGAATGAAAAATACAGGAATAATGAAAACAAGCGCGGTTCCCTTGGTAAGAAATGCCAACCCCGCCGAAAATCCGCAAAGAAAGACGAATTTCCAGGATAAATTTCGAAAGGTATAAAATGCATAATAAACCGTCGCAGTGATGAAAAAGGAAAGAACAAGATTGTTTTGGGTTGAAGAGGATTGCAGGAGTACCTGGGGAAGTGTAATGGCAAACAGCAATAAGTATCTTTTCTGAATTGTTGAAAAATCCATTATATCGCCAAGACGGACCAGGACCGGCAATGTACTGACAAAGTAAAACTGTTGAACGCTGCAGGCGAAAAAATCGCTTTTCGACAGAATACAGATTTGGGCTGTCAGCCATTCAGCATAGGGCGGCATAAAAACCTGCCGTGGAATATGAGTTGCAAAAGCGTGAACATTTTCATTTTTAATCCAATGCACCATTCTCGACAGGTGGTAGGTCATTGAGTCGAAGTTATTCGGAGGATAGATCAATCCTTGTAAGAACAACACGACAATAAACGATATGATAATAATTCGCGAAATTTTATCGATTGATAAAAGCTGGTTTTTCAAAGAGCGGAACAATGCTTTTACATCTGTCAACGGCGACCGCAACAAATTGATGACTAACACAGAAAAACAAATTATCCAAAAGAACAAAATACCCATGTAATTGAACAGATTCAATGCACTGAGAATTTCCGTGGAGAATACTACCAGTAAAGAAAAACAGATGACAGATTGGATTACCGCATCTAAAACGGGATAATTATTCCGGGCAACATTTTCCCTGAATGAAAGGAATAAAAGTATGGGAATTGCAAATATGAGCAGAACGGCCACTTTTGATTTGTTATAATGGCTAATTTAGGTGATTACATCGAAATCAGCTTTGTTTACTTTAAAATTTTTCGTATATTTCCATCTTTCAAATGAAGAAATTCACCGCAGGAGGTGATGGGTTACCGGATTGTCGTTTTATGGCATGTTCAATATCCTTGAGAGATGAAGAAATCGATATTCATTATTTTTCTTTTAACCTGGATGAACTGTTTTTGCCAGGAAGCTGATACAATGGCATTCAGTAAGACAAGAAAAGATTTCATAGTCCTTCCCAAAAACAGTGTTTACCTCGAATCAGGTGTTCTCAGATCTCCTTGATTTACACTGTCAATTTGCCTTTCCTTTCTTAATGAAATGGTATGAACCCCAAGGTAAGCCCTGGACCCAGGTTCCGCCCCAGAGAGTGGGAAATTGACCCGATATGATGAAACCGGACTACAAGAGTCCCGAGTTTTTCAGGATTTCGCGGAGTCGGGGTTGTTGTTCGGCATAGTCGCGCAGAACACCCAACATTTTTCGCTGTTCCGCTTTCATAGGGCGAAGCGAAAGTTTCCGGTCCCAGAAGGCGAACCCGAACACGCTGACCATCATCGCCGTGAAGATTCCGATAATGGCCCAAAGAAAGTTGAAAAGTTGGTCGAATCGTTCATCCATTGCGGTGAAGCGGGCATTCATTTCAGACCGCAGGTCATTGACTTTCGAATCGATTTTTTGATCGATCAACCCGATCTTTTGTTCCAGCGCTTCCATCTTCTGCTCCGTCCGGATGATCCGGTCGCGGTCGTCCAATGTAAAAGGGGCCTCCTTCTCCATAGCCTGAAGCAGTGAAGGAACCAAAAATAGCAGGATCAGCAGATAAAGTTTTGAAATTTTCATTTTTCTTCGGATTAATGTTTAGATGGTTAATCCGGTTGACGATGCAAAAGTAATACGGAATCGGGAAAAAAGTTGATAACCCCAGTTCAAAACAAAGATTATATGGATCAAAATGCCGGCAAATCAGCTCTTGCAGAAACTGTAATTCATATCCACCGGAATAGTGACGGTGACCCGGGTGCCGGAGGACTTTCCCTGTTCATCCTGCAGATCGTTTATGATATAACTGATCTTCTTTTTATTGAATTTATTGATGATCAGGACGGTGACCGGCAAGGCGATGAACCAAGGAGATATCCAGAAGTGCCTGAGCGAAAACCGCCATAATCGTTTCATAAATCAGGACAAGAAAATAATTTGCAACCCTCAAAAAAATTGTCCGCCAGGTTTCGAGTCTTGAGTTTCAGAGTTTCAGCGTTAATAGATCTAGGATCAAAGTTCAAGGATCAAAATCAGGCATTAGGCATTGGCCATTCGATGATAGGCAATAGGCGATAGGCAATAGAGAAAAAAACAATAATTAAAATTTTCACATTCTCAAATCCCCAAATCCTCGAATCGTTTTCCATTTTCCATTGTCAATTGTCCATTGTCCATTGTCCATTGTTATTCACTCAATGAACTGTCCGCTCTTCGTCCAACTCTTCGTCCGCTAGTCCACCGGCCTGGTAAATTTCCACCGTTTGTGCGACCAGAGCCAGTATTCCGGTTTTGCGCGTATCGATTCCTCCAGCCGTTTCATGAAGGCGCTGACAATCGCACCTTCGGGAAGTTCGGCGGGATTTTCAGAAATCAATTCTGTTTGAAACGTGTAATATCCCCTTTTGACCGGACGGATGTCGATGTAGACCACGGGCATGTTGAACCGTCGGGCCAGTTGTTCGTATCCTTTGTGACAGGGGGTATCCTGGTTGAGAAACTGCAGCCAGATGCTGTTCTGCAGGTCAAACGGACGCTGGTCAACCCCGAATACATATCCCAAAGCCCGGTTCCGGTTCCCGGTCATGAACCGGAGTGTCTGTTTCACCGGCAGGATATCCATGTCGTACATGCCCCGGGTCTTTTGCTGGTATGCTTCGACATATGGGTTGCTGAAAGGACTGTAGATGACCACAAACCGGTGTTTCAGCTGCTTTCCCAGAATTTTTCCCCATTCATGGTTCCCGTAATGTCCGCCGATCAGCATGACGCTCTTCCCCTGTTCGAAGAGGCGGTCGGTAAGTTCGGGGTTAACCACCCTGAACCGCTTGATCAGCGCCGGAATGGACATGGTGTATCCTTTCAGGGTCTCGGCGACCAGATCACAGAAAAAGCGGAAGAATTTTTTTGCCAGTTCTTCAATTTCGGGGGCACTTTTTTCGGGAAACGAGTTTTTAAGATTGTTAAAAACCACATCACGGCGGTATCTGATTGCATAATAGACCAACAGGTAAAAAAAACGGGAAAAGATCTGGAGCAGCCAGAACGGCATGATCCGGAAGGTCTGTATAAAGAACCAGCTGATGCAGAACACCAGGTAATCGACTATTTTCTTTGTTTGTTTCAAGTTTTCGAATCCGTTAAGGGGCGGGGTAAAGATACGGGGAAATTTTCAACGAACCGTTAACCTTTCCTGTCTGAGCGCTTCGAGCGCTGCAAAATACCCCGAGTAGATCACCCCGGAGAAGCCGCCACCGAATTTATCCCACGCGGAAGCGATGTGCAGGTTGGCGACCGGACTGATTCGTTGTTTACTCCTCGGTCCCGGATTCTGGGCAAATCCGTATACCGCTGCATCCGTGTTCAGGGTATATCGCTTCATGGTTCGCGCCGTAGCCGCGTCGTACCACACCAGGTGACGGTTGAGTCCCGGAACCAGTTGTTCGAGCCGGGAAAGGAACGATGCAGTTACTTCCGCCTTCCTCTGTTTATAATCCTCCGGAGTCATTCCGTCCCAGTAATTCAGGTAATCCTCCGCGACGAGGGCGGCAAAACCCTTTCCTTCCGCGACAAGTCCCGACCGGATGTGGCTGTAATCGGTCAATACATAGGTCTTATCTTCAAACCTTCCATGACTGTTCCTGCCGATATCATTCAGGGTATTTACATCCGGCCCATACACGCAGGTACAGTAGCACGGGTTCCCGATCTCTTTAAGCGGACGGTTAAAGCAAAGGTAAAGGGTATAGAGCGAAGCGCCTGGTGTCCGGTCGCTGATGATATCTTTCAATTTATTGCCATATTCGGCGGGCAATAATGAGGAAGCGATCTGCGGAAGAGCGGCATTCACGACAACCTGCTTTGTCCGGGCCGTATGATCGGTTCCATCGCGGAGCGATCGGAATTTTACGCCGGAACACAGCCCCGAATCCATAAGAATTTCGAGGGCCAGATGACGGCAGCGTACCTCCCCTCCGTGTGATTTGATGTATCCTGCAAGGTAATCCGACAGAACCTGAGAACCGCCTTCGATGAATACACTTCCTGAATTATAGTATGTGCCCTGTGCCTGGGCATAATAGTCCATACTCAGCAAACAGGGGTCATCGCTGAAGGCCATCAGGTTACCCAGCAGGATCAGCTTCAGATCCGCATCCCCGATCAGCCGGTCGAGGTAGCCGCCGATGGATTCAAAGGCCTCCGTTTCACTTTCGGGTCGGTACTTCCTGAATTGCTCCATCCTGCCGAAATAGACATCAAGTCCGGCAGCTTCGTGTGGAAACTCCGCTAACAGTAAGGCTTTCGCGGCGTGAAGGTCGTGCGGAACAGTAACATCCTTCCGTTGTGTTATGGCGCGGTAAAAATGGGGTATTTCAGGGAACTTCACATGGTTAAAAATGCTGAGCTCCGTGAAGATCTTCTGTTTGAGATTTCCCCCCCCGAAGCCATCCATTTCGTGCAAACCCGCCTCCACGCGGAATTCCTTATGCCGGAAGGTCGTGGCATAGCCCCCTGGAACGGAATGCTGTTCGAGCAACAGAACCCGTTTCCCTTCCCGCGATAATTTGGCTCCGGCTGTCAGTCCGCCCAGTCCGCCGCCAATAATAACAACATCGAAAAAATCCATGAATTTTGTTTTAATCGCCCACCCGTCCAACTCGTTCAGATATTTCTACTCACCGAATAGATCTGGTCGATCACTTTGACATATTTCTCGAGGATGAACTTGCGTTTGAGTTTCAGCGTGTGGGATAGTTCTCCGGAGTGGGGCGACCATTCATCTTCGACCAATTGGAACCGTTTGATGTATTGAAATTCTTCCAGGTGTCTGTTAAATTTATTGATGATCTCCTGATAATGCTGAAGGACCTTCGGATTGTTGATCATCCGGCCGGTTTGCTGATGGCGGCATCCCCTGTTGGCGCACCATTCGGCGAGAAGCTGGAAGTTGGGTGCGATCAGGGCGCTGGCGAACTTTTCACCTTCACCAAAAACAAAAGCCTGGTCGATGAATGCCGATTCCTTGAGCCGGTTCTCAATTTCCTGCGGGGAGACAAATTTCCCGTTGGCCAGCTTGAAGACCTCTTTTTTCCGGTCGGTCACCATCAGGAAGCGGCCTTTCACAATTTCGCCGATGTCGCCGGTACGGAACCATCCTTCCGCATCACTTGCCAGAGCGGTGGCCTGATCGTCGCCATAGTACCCTAACATCACGTTGGGTCCCTTGCACAGGATCTCCCCGTCGGCTGCTATTTTGATTTCTACGCCGGGAATGACGCTGCCTACAGAACCCAGCAGGAGATCCGGACTGGAAGCCCTGTTGATGGTGATGATCGGCGAGGTCTCCGTCAATCCGTACATGTTGATCACTTTAACGCCGGCTGCCCAGAAGATACGTTCGATCCGCGGCTGAAGGGCAGCCCCGCCGCAGCCGACCAATTGGATCTTTCCGCCGATGGCCTCCCTCCACTTGCTGAAGATCAGTTTATCGGCCAGCCGGTGTCGGAGGCGGTAGTGCCAGGGATTATTCCCATCGGGACGGTACTTGAGTCCCAGGGCGATCGACCAGAAAAAGATCCGTTTTTTAAATCCGGTAAGTTTATTACCCTTCTGGAGGATGGTATTAAAGATCTTTTCCAGAATCCGGGGAACCGCGTCGAAGCCTTCAGGCCGTATTTCACGCATGTTTTCAGCAATCGTACCGAGGTTTTCGGCATAATAGATGGTTGTTCCCGAGTACTGGGTCTGATAGTTGCCTAAACGTCCGCCCACATGGCAAAGCGGCAGGATGCTGAGGTACCGGTATTCGGGTTTCAACCGGAATACATCGGCGGCAGCCAGGAAGTTGGAAACCAGGTTCCGGTGCGATAGCAGAACGCCCTTGGAGGGTCCCGTCGTTCCCGAAGTATAGATCAGGACTGCCGGATCGTCGGGTGTGATCTCATTCCGGGTTTTTTCGAGAAGACCGGTCAGTTCGGATCCCTGTTTCCGCCCCAGTTCGAGGATTTCAGTCCAGCAACGTACCCCGGGGATCGGGTTAAATGAAAAAATGCGGTCTTCCTGCAAAATGGAGGATGCTTCATTGCCAAGTTTTGAATAAAGCTGCTTATCGCCGAAAATCAGCAGAGAGACTCCGGCATGGCGGAGGATATGGTTGAATTCACGAAGGCTGAGGGTGGAAAAGATGGGAACATGGATGATCCCGGCCATGGTAAGTCCCATGTCGACAAAATTCCATTCCGGGCGGTTTGTTGTGATGGTGGCGACCCGGTCGCCTTTGCCAAAACCCATGGCAAGCATTCCCAGGCTGAAGCTGGCGCTGTATTCAAGGTACTCATTTGTGGAGTAGGGACGCCATTTCCCGTCGACTTTGCTAACGAATACGTCCGGTTTGTTGAAATACTGCCTGTACCGCTCAAGCAGGTCGAATGTTCTGGTTATTTCCATCTGCAGATATTATCTGCAACAAAGATAAGAGTTTATCAACCTTTTACCAGTTGTAAGAGAAAAAGGAATTCAATTGTTTTCTTTCAAAATGTAAATTGCATCCATCATTTTGCATTTTACATTTTGAATTCTCAGTAGGCCCATTTCACCCAGATGGATCCCCAGGTGAATCCTCCTCCAAATGCGGCAAGAATAAGATTATCTCCTTTTTTCAGTTTGGATTCCCATTCCCAGAGGCAGAGGGGGATGGTGGCATCGGTAGTATTTCCATACCGGTCGATGTTGATCATGACCTTTTCTTTTCCGACTCCCATCCGTCGTGCAGTGGCATCGATGATGCGCAGGTTGGCCTGATGGGGAACAAGGTACGCGATATCGGCCGGGGCCAGGTTATTCCGTTCCATGATCTCGGCGGAGACATCGGCCATGCGGGTCACGGCGAATTTAAAAACGGGCTGTCCTTCCTGATATATATAGTGTTCGCGGGCATCGACGGTCTCGTGCGACGGCGGTTTCACGGAGCCGCCGGCTTTCATATGGAGGTGAACCCGGCCGGATCCGTCGGTTCCGGTTATCGCATCCATGATCCCGATCTCTTCTTCGGTTGGTTCGAGCAGGAGGGCGCCGGCGGCGTCGCCGAACAGCACGCAGGTTTCACGGTTGGTATAGTCGGTAATGGACGACATTTTATCGGCGCCCACCACGATAACTTTTTTGTACATCCCGGTTTCCACGTATTTGGAGGCGGTGATGAGGGCGAAAAGCAATCCGGAGCAAGCCGCGTTCAGATCAAAACTAAAGGCGTTGCGCAGGCCGACCTTATCGCTGATGATGTTCGCGGTGGCCGGGAACATCATATCCGGAGTTACGGTAGCGCAGATAAGAAGGTCTATTTCTTCGGGACGGATTCCGGTCTTTTCGAGCAGGCCTTTAACAGCTTCGGCGCCCAGGTCGGACGTTCCCAGTCCTTCCCCTTTCAGGATATGCCTTTCGCGTATTCCGGTACGGGTAAGGATCCATTCATCCGATGTTTCCACCATGGTCTCCAGTTCTGCATTGGTCAGAATATAAGGAGGAACCCACCCGTGAATTCCTGATATCTTGGCTCTTAATTTTGACATGGTCGGTTAAATATTGTTTGGAGAATACCGCTCCAGCGCATGTTTGATTTTCTGAGACAAACGGGCCTCATGTACCTCTTTGGCCATCAGGATCATGCGTCGGATCGCGTTGGCATTGGAGATACCATGACCCACAAGGACGGTAGAGTTAATCCCGAGGATGGGAGTTCCGCCGTAGTTCTCATAATTGAACCGGTCGAGGTAACTGTCTTTGATTCCACGCTTGATCATCACCCGGTACAAGGCTTCGACCTGTTTCAGGACGATGTTTCCGACGAAACCGTCGCAGACGATCACGTCGACGTTGTCGCGGAACAGTTCGCGTCCTTCAACATTGCCGACAAAATGATAATCCTTTGAGTCCTTCATCAACTGGAAGGCCGATTGGGCTGTAAGGCTTCCTTTTTTTTCTTCGGAACCGATGTTAAGCAGTCCGACGCGGGGTTTCTTAATATGGAACACATGTTCGGCAAAGAGCGAACCAAGGATACCAAACTGGTACATGACATCGGGTTTTGCATCCGGGTTGGTGCCGACGTCGATCAGGACGCTGGTGCCCCCGTTTTCCTTGGGAATATATGCCGTTGTAGCCGGCCTTATGATCCCCTGGACGGTATTGACCGTGTAGATGGCACCCACCATCATTGCGCCGCTGCTCCCGGCGCCTGCAAAAGCATGTATCTCCTTATGTTTCAGCATTCTGAAACCGACGGAAATACTTGAGTTGGGTTTATTGATCAGCGCTTTTGTAGGCTGTTCATCCATCTCGATCAGATCAGGCGCATCGACGATCTCAAAATTCCCGGGATCAACCTTTTCCTCCCGGAGAAAGGCATGAATGACTTCCCGGTCGCCGATCAAAACAATCTGATCCGATTCAGGGAGTTCCTTCCGGGCCAGAATGGCGCCATGCATGGTGGCCTTCGGAGCGAAGTCGCCCCCTAACACATCCAGACCGATTTTCATTGATATCGATTTTGATTAGAACTATTCCGCAGTAGCCTTCACGATGGCCTGTTTCCCACGATAGTAACCGCATTCGGGGCAGACCCGGTGGTAGAGTACGGGAGCGCCGCAGTTGGAACAAACAATAGTGGTGCGGGCAACAGCCTTGTCGTGGGTCCTTCTCTTGTCTCTGCGGGTGGTTGAAATTTTATGTTTCGGGTGTGGCATAGGAAAAATTTTTACAATTTATGATTTACGAATTATCTAATTGATTATTAATTAGTTTGTTGATATTTACTGTTCCTTCAGTTTTTTAAGGGCATCCCAGCGGGAATCGGCCGCGGGATGACCGGTCAGCTCACGGAGTTTGTCCAGGATCGCAGAATTGCAGGTACTGACTCCCTGTTCGTCATCCGGGTGAACTTTACGCGCGGGTAACAACAAGTGAATGTACTCGTAGATAAAAGGCGCGAGATCTAACTGATGCAAAGACTCCGGAATGATCTGTACCTCATCGGTTTCCTCCTCAAAACGGTCACCCAGTTTAATGATCAGCCGCTCCTCTCCCGCGACTTCGATATCGAGCGGATCCGCGCAACGATCACATCGAACAACCACATGACCTGCCAGGGTGAAATGAAGATCCATCATTCGTTCATCTTTCACCATTTTTATGGTTACCGATACCGCCCCATCACTGATCTCAGAATCTTCAACAACTTCAAAGAACTTTGCTCCAACGTGGTAGTCGAACTGATGCGCTCCCGGTTTCAATCCATGAAACGCCAACGTGTATCTTTCCGGATAGTTCACCGCTTCCTCAAAAAGGCTGCAAAATTATAAATTAATTTGGTGAATACCAAAAACCTGTTCCGATTCGGTACAATGAGGACCCGGATGAATTTTAGGTACTCCTCCTGCAAATCTGCCAATTATTGATATGTTTGCATATAAAAACAAAAACAACTGCACCAAAACCTGCAAACTATGTTCAACAAGATCATAACCGGAATGCTGCCCCTGATGCCAAAAAAACTGGTCTGGATTTTCTCCCGGAAATACATTGCCGGGGAGACCATTGAAGATGCCATCAGGGTTTGCCGGTCGCTTCAGGCCCGGGGAATCAAGGCCACCATCGACCTGCTGGGTGAGTTCATTACCGAACTTGCGCAGGCAGAAGAAAACAAGAAGGCCTATTTAGCCATCATCGAGCGTATTGAAACGGAGAAGCTCGACGCCAACTACTCACTTAAACCGACCAGTTTCGGGTTGCTGATCGACCCGGAGGTGTGTTACTGCAATGTTCGTGAGATCGTGGCAAAAGCGGCCGAAAACGGGAATTTTGTTCGGATCGACATGGAGGACTCCCAATGCACCGACTTGGAAATCCGGTTGTTCAGAAAACTGGTTCCCGAATTTCCCGGACACGTCGGGTTGGTCATACAGGCATATCTGAGACGAACCCTGCAGGATCTGCGCAACCTGACCGACCTGAACTATGCGGAACATCCGGTCAATATCCGGTTATGCAAAGGGATCTACAACGAGCCTGAAGCGATAGCCTATAAAAAGTACGAGGAGATCAACCAACATTACCTCGAAGATCTTGAATATATCTTTCAGCAGGGATTCTATCCCGGAATCGCAACCCACGACCAGCCTCTTGTCGACGGCGCCTACAAGTTGATCGAGAAGTACCGGGTACCGAAAAACCGCTATGAGTTCCAGATGTTATACGGTGTGACGCCTGAATTGAGGGCTTCGATCGTTGCCAAAGGCCACACCATGCGGGTGTATGTTCCGTTCGGCAAGGATTGGTTTGGCTACTCCACACGCCGGCTTAAAGAAAATCCCAAAATTGCAAGCCATATTATAAAAGCGTTGTTTGTAAGGGGATAGACCTGCGGACGAAGAGTTGGACGAAGAGTTGGACGAAGAGTTGGACGAAGAGTTGGACGAAGAGTTTGACGAAGAGTTGGACGAAGAGCGGACAAATGGATTTACGATTGACATGATTTACGATTTACGAATGAAAATTTGAGAATTTGAACTTTGAACTTTGAGCTTTGAGCCTTGAACTCTGAAACCCTGAAACCCTGAAACTCTGAAACCCTGAAACACCAAACCAGGCGGACCAGACGAACCAGCGGACAAGTGGGCTGGCCAAATTGTCAATCCTGGCAACCGTAATTTATTTAAAGGCTTTTTCCAGCATCCCGTCGCCGGAGCGTTTCAGTCGGTCGAAATACGCGGGAACCTCTTTGCCCGTCAGTTTGTCAACGTACAATTTCGCAAGGTACTGACCGAGCATGAAACCCTGGCCGCGCATTCCCAAAAAGAGGCCCAGTTCAGGATCGATGATCATGCGGGGTTCCACGTAATATCCGGCCCATACGGCCTGGAATCCAACAGAGGAGAGTTCGGGGATCCAATCGGTGAAGATTTCAGAGGCGATCTCAACGAAATCCTGTGAATTGATCTTGATATTTTTATCGGCCTCCATCGGTTCTATTGCCGGTGAGGCGCAACCAATGATCTGTCCGGTCTCAGCAAGTTGTTGTCCGTAAACCGCAACAAATCCTTTGTACCTGCGGCGATCAATGAGCATGTCGAGCGGTCCTCCGTCTTTACCGAGCATCGGCAGTCGGCGGGTGATAAAGGCCTGGTGTTTTACAGGATAGAGGCCTGTTTCGATCCCGAGTTGTTTTGCAAAATGGTTTCCCTCGGGACCCAGCGCATTGATGAAAATCTCACATTCATAGGTCACGTATTCATGTTGATGGTTCCGGACTAACACCAGGTAGGATCCGCCCTCTTTTTTTACATCGATGAGCCGGCAATCCTCTTCCACCCTGCCGCCTTTATTCAGTCCGATCCGACGGATCAGATCGATGACCCTGCCGGGTGTGGCCTGCCAGCAATCGTGTGTGATCAGCGCCGCCTGGTAGGTCTTCAGCGAAGGATTAATCCTTGGAGAGATCTCCCTGATGAAATCTTTGGGTTCAACCATGTAAGCATCGGACCATGACATCGAATCGACCAGCGCCCGGTACATGGTATCATCGTGCGCAAAGGTCACGTAACGGGTCGGATGGTAGTCGATGTTGTGGATCTTTTGCAGATCTTTAAAGATTTCATGGTTGTGTACCGCAATGTCCGACAGTTCTGGGAGGGAGAAATTGGGTCGGCCTCCGGCAATATTGCGCCAGGATGCGCCCCGGCCGGAGTTAAGCAGTACGCATTCCATCCCGGCCTCACTGAGGTACCGGAACAGGGCGCTTCCCGTGATGCCGCCTCCGGCCACAACCGATTTTACCTTTATCCTCCCGGGATGGGTCTCAGCCTTGCCAGTGATGACCGTTTCGTGCACGGTTCTCGGGTAGAGTTCCCCCATTGAGATCTGATTCGAGAGCGGCCCGCGCGGGGTGGGTTCTCCTACAATGCTGATCCCGCTTCCGCGAAGCGTCGTCTTCAGGCGGCGGATGCATCGTTTGCCACGGCAGGCGCCCATTCCCAGCCGGGTGGTGTGCTTGATTTCGTCGACCGAGATGAATTTGCGGTCACCGATGGTTTCAAGGATCTCCTCCAGGGTCACATCGTCACAATGGCACACGTAGGTCGCGACTTTTTCTTCCTGATGATAGGGTTTAAAAGCAATCGGTTGCGGGTAGCGGTCCTTGAGAATAAATCCCCGCACCTCGCTGAGGCCTGCGCCGTGAATTGTAAGCGAACGCACCCGGGCAATATTTGTTTTATTGGGTTTCGTAAGTATTTTCTCCACAACACCTTCTCCAAGGATCGTTCCCTGATTATCGACCAGAAAACATTCGGCCGGCGCTGCAACTTCATATTCAATAGGTAGAAAGAGCCAGTCTTTAGCGAGGTTATATCCGAATATCGCAAGTCCCGGGCACTGGTACACGCAATCCATACACCCGATGCATTTTGCGAAGTCGATTTCGGGAACCGTGCTGGTCGATGTTTTGGTGATGGCGCCATGAGGGCACGAGAATGCGCACGGATTGCAGGCAAAACCGTACAGGCAGTCGATCATTACGAAACCTTTCTGGTTCATCCGTTCGGGGGTGGGACGAAAGGGTTCGGGGATGACGCGCACAGGATGTTGTTGCGAATCGATATACTCTTTGGAAAGGGACAGATAGGTGTCATAATCGAATGAAGCGCCCATCTCCTGAAGGACGTCGAAGGCGGCTTGTCTTCCCCGCAGCACGGCGCTGGTTCCCTCCCCGATCCGGATGGCATCTCCGGCGCCGAAACAATGACGTCCGAAAATTTCGTTCCCCTTGATCAGCAACTGATCATCCTGAACCAGTCCGGTGCAGATATTGATGGCATCGATGCCGTCGATGATCTTTTCGGTTCCGGGAACCGGCTTGAAATTTATGCATTCGGCTACGACCGCCCCGGTTATCCCGTCGTGGTTCTCGTTAGGGATTGCTTTCAGAAGTATGTGCGAAGTAAGGATGGGGATACCCAGGCGTCTTACCCTGTTGGCCTGGACCGGGAATCCGCCTTCGGAGGGCAGGGCTTCGAGGATGGCTTTTACCCGGGCTCCCGCCTGCATAAGCTGATACGATGTAAGATAACCGATATTCCCGGCCCCGACGGTCAGAACATTTTTCCCGAGGAGGGTCAATTCGTTGTTCATCATCTTCTGAACCACGGCGGCGGTGAAAACACCCGGCAGATCATCGTTTTCGAATGTCGGCATGAAGGGGACCGCACCTGTGGCGACGATAAGGTACGCTGCATCGACAAAATAAATCTCTTCGGTACGGATATTTTTCACAGCGATGCGACCACCCTCAAGAATATCCCACACGGTGGAATTCAGGAAAATGCCTTCGTGGTCTTCGCCTGCGAGGGTTTTGGCGATGTCGAATCCACGCATTCCTCCGAATTTCTGTTCCTTTTCAAAAAAGAAAAATTGGTGGGTTTGCATCAGGAATTGCCCGCCAATCTTATCGTTGTTATCAATTACAAGATTTGATACATGGTGTTTGTTCAGCTCTTCACGGGCAGCCAGACCGGCGGGTCCGGCCCCGATGATGGCCACCGTGGTTTTGAAAACCCGGTGGGGTTGATCCTTGCTCACGGAGGTGCGATAGGGTGCATAATCGTGCGGGATCTCTTTTACCTCTTTGACTCCATCGATCCGCGTGATACAGATCCGCTTTATCTGCCCGTCGACCAACATTTCGCAGGCGCCGCATTTCCCGATGCCACATTCCAGGCTCCGCTCGCGGTTTGCAAGACTGTGGCTGTGAACCGGAAACCCGGCCTGGTGAAGGGCCGCTGCAATTGTAAACCCTTTATCTCCGGTTATTTCATGTCCCTGGTAGTTGAATGTTGTTTGTTCCTGTTGTGTGATCCCAATGATCGGATGCTTCGTGATTTTATACATGGTGGGTGGTCTTGTTTCGTCAGTGCCGGCTTATACTTCCGGGGTGGTCGGTTAAATTTCTTTTACCCCAATTTTTCCGGGTGCAAAAATAGACAAATTCCCATTTCAAAATCAGATTAACTGTTAATAAATTAACAATTCAGCGTGAGACGAAAAAGCCCACCGATATAAGGTTTTCGATCTGCAGGGCGGAGCTGACTTCCCGTTCATAGTAGAGCCGGGTCTGGATGGAGGTTTTAAGGAATCTGTTGATTCTGACTGCAAGCAGGCTTTTCAGCGTCATGTCGACCGGTTGATGGTAATCTTTAAACAGCAGCAAGTCGCAGTCCCAATGAAACCGGGTCAGGAAGGCCTTGTCGATGAGCAGGTGAAAGGTCAATCCATATTCGAAGCGGTGGTACTGATCCATGGAGACCCCGAAACAGGATTCTCTTCCGGGTTGGCTGAAGATTTTTTTATTGCGGACATAGGTCAGTTTTGCCGCACTTATGCCGACATCGACTTTTATTGCGTCGCGGAGGTTCCATCCCAGTCCGCCTGAAAAGATCCATAACAGCGGGGTGAGAAAGGAGGCCGACAGATAGCGATCGACCCCGGCTGACCCGGCGACATAATCGTAACAGTTGAAGAACCGGGTCGACAGGTTGGAAAGGACAATTAACTGTAAAGATTTGGATAACTTTAATTCGAGGCGGGTATCGAGGGTGTTTTCATCCGGTTGAAATCGGGTAATGCTGTCGAAAAAGATCTGAAACCCGAGGTCGTGGGAGAGCAAATGGGTGACGCGGAAGGCGTTGCCGGAGTTGAGTTGAATCCTGTATTTCAGTTGTTGCTGCAGAAACAGGTTATTCTTGTTTGGATCCTGTTGCCAGTTTTGCAGAAACAGACCTGAAAAATTGATCCTGTAGGAGATATCCTGATAGCAGGAGAACCGCACCAGGGATGTGCCGGCGGGAGCCAGGGAGCTGAGCGGGAGCAGGACCAGGGTATCGTTCCAGAGCAAATTCTGACCGCGACTTTCCGCGGGCGCCATGCAACAACCCATAACCCAAATCCAGCCGATCCATATCGCCCCGCGCACCCCGTTTGTTTTTTAAGGAATTCATGAACTTTTATTGTGGTAATCAGCGGATTTTAAGACTGTTTCCCAATGCCAGATTCCATTCCTTTTGCATGTCCATGTTCAGAAGGATCATCCGGATGGTTGCCGTTTTGTTTTCTCCGGCGGCCTTTTCAAGATTAAAAAGACGGTAATTATATTTTCCAAGAAATTTCGCCCAGATCACGACCAGTGTAAAATCGACCTTTGCGGTCGGGTCAGCAAGCCCTTTATCGGGGCCAAAAGGGACGATCAGGCGGGTGATCTGATCCAGGGTGATCTGATCGGTCGAGAGGTAATTTGAATCTGCATGAAGGCTTCTGATTGTTTCCGATCCCGCCCATTGGCATTTGGCGGTATCCCGATCGATCCATTTTCCGTCACGGTCGAAAAGCATGTGGCTGAGGAGATTTTTTCTGATCTCTGGCCGGACCAGGGCAGTACGATAGGCTGAAGAATCGCGGAACATATAAAGGTCATGCACCGGGAACTGGTTTTTGTGAAGGAATGCGATGAGCGATTCCGGGGTTTCCGTTCCGGGCTGGGTGATGTCATATTTCAGATTTATATAACTTTTGCACCCTTCCTGCAAAATCAGGATCAGGAACAGGAGCAGGATTCGGGCGATGGTTTTCATGTGTTAATGATTTTATATTTAATGTGCTCATATTTATTTTTTTCGGGCCACATTGAATATCAATTGTTATAGATAGGGGTCTGCATGTACAGTGTACTGATGGATATTTCATTGGTCACATGGAATATCCATTGTTATCATTCGCGGTTTGCATGAACCTGGTTCATATGGATATTTCAACGTAACACCGGGGTAAGCTTCATAAAACGGAAAAACCGGGGAGTGCATGGGAACGTCACACCCCCCGGGACCGGTAAAGTCATTACAATTGAAAGATGACGGTGTAAACGCCGCCGCTGTATGTTACAGGGTAGATCCCCTGCCGGATCGTCAGCGGTGTAGACGAACCGAGAACTTTGGAAGTCGCACCCGACAGGGTGAATGGATCTTCGAGGGTAATACTGGTCTTATTTTTGAAAAACGGAAGGGTCGATCCACCTTCATATTTGGTCAGTTCGCGTTCTTCAATCTGCAGGATCAACTGGTTTTTATCATTCAGCTGGGCCTTGACGGGACAGGTGTTATAATCGTAAGCGCCGCTCATGTTATCTTCAAATCCAATGGTAAATTCAAAGCATAGCCCGAATCCCCTCTTGCATTCGAACTTCGGGCGGTGAAAGGTGATACGGATATTGACCCAGGCCGATGGGGAGGAAGTGGGAATAGCGATGAGATCACCGGCATAAATTGATCCTGAAATCAGCATCAAGCTGAGAACAGAGAAGAGTATAAGTTTTTTCATGGCTTTTTGATTAAAAATTCAACAAAACGCTGCCTGATGGCCGCCGGCAGCCGACGGTTGGTCCTTAAATTCAGGGAGCAGGACCCTGCTACCGAAATCGGGATCATTCCAAAAGATCCTTCATTCGTTGGGTTTAAAGATCCATGATTGGTGCGCCTCCTTCCCTTTTAAAAAATTCACAGGTTAATCGGGGCGACTGCGAAAAGGTAATACGGATACGAGGGATTTTTTTAAACTTTTTGATAAATGATTATAATTCAATAGATATCATTTATTTACACAAAGGGCTTGGAATTTATCTGAAAAATTTTTAGTATCTTTGCACCCGGATTTCCAGAATCTGAATAATTGCCGATAAAAAGGAGCATCCGGAGATATCTTACCGGCGCTGATCCTTCCCGGATCAGAAGGCAGGGAATAAATAAATCAAACAGGGATTAATTGAGAGGAATATATGGAAAAAGCGAAAGTTTTGTTTGTTGAGCAGGAGATTAGCCCATATCTGAAAGAAAGCCCCATGGGAATGATCGGGAGGTATCTGCCCCAGGGTATCCAGGAGAAGGGAAGAGAGATCCGTACGTTTATGCCGAGGTTCGGGAATATCAATGAACGGCGGAATCAGCTACACGAGGTGATCAGGCTGTCGGGCATGAATCTGATCATCGACGACACCGACCACCCGTTGATCATCAAGGTAGCATCCATCCAGCAAGCGAGGATGCAGATCTACTTTATCGACAATGAGGATTATTTTCAGCGGAAGTTCACCCTTCACGATAAAAACAACAAATTTTTCCCGGACAATGACGAGCGTGCAATTTTTTATTCCCGGGGAGTGATCGAGACCGTGAAAAAACTGGGATGGGGTCCTGATGTGATCCATTGTCATGGCTGGATGACCAGTCTGGTCCCGATCTACATTAAAAAAGCTTACTGCGACAATCCCCTCTTCACCGAGACCAAGTTGATCTATTCCATCTATGATGATGACTTTGAAGAATCGCTCCACAAGGATTTTGCTCATAAAATCAAGTTGGACGGGATTAATACCCGGGATCTTAAACACTATAAGACGCCTTCTTACGTTAATGTCATAAAAGCGGCCATCGATTTTTCCGACGGTGTGATCATCGGATCACCGAAAGTCAACCCGGAACTGATCAGCTACCTGAAGGAAATCGATAAACCGTGGCTCGATTACCAGCCGATGGATCGTTACGTGGAAGCCTATAATGATTTTTACGATGAGATCCTGGTCAATGACACGGTTTCGGTCGAATAACTGAACACTCTAAAATCAACCATTTGAAGTCACCCGTGAACAAACTGCCGGTTTCTCTGCTGATCGGAACACTTCTGCTGTTCATCCTGTTTTCCTGTAAAAAAGATCCTTACGAGATCGGGTTTGACCTGTTGCCGCCGACTGATACGTTGAATGTCAGGACCACCGACACCATTACGGTGGAAGCCTTTTCGGTGATCGTCGACTCGGTCCGCACCGATAAAGTCAGCTCCCTGTTGCTCGGCTCCATGCTGGATCCGGTATTCGGCAAGACCACCGGCAGTTTTTATACGCAGCTTGAACTCTCCTCGGAAGAACCCGATTTCGGCGATCAGCCGGTGCTCGATTCTCTCGTGCTGATGCTCTTTTACAATAATTATTACGGTGACACCCTGACCCGGCAGCATGTCAGGGTTTATGAGCTCAGCGACGACCTGGTTTACGACAGCGTGCACTATTCCGATGACCGGCTCAACGTTTATCCCGTATTGCTGGCCGATCAGGATTTTTATGTCAAACCCACCGACAGTGTCAAGGTCGGCGATGAAACGCTGGCGGCACATTTGCGGATCAACCTGAGCAAGCAAACCAGTTACCTGGGGAACAAAATTCTCTATGCTCCGGCCAGCGCCCTGGCAAGCAACAGCGAATTCGTGAAATTCTTCAAGGGATTGTATGTTGAATCCACACCGGTTAACAACGGGGGTTCACTCTTCTCATTCTCGGTTACCAACGCAACCTCAAAACTCATGGTCTATTTTCACGACGGGGCAACCCCCACCAAGGATTCGCTCAGCTATGAACTTACCATCAATGATGGTTGCGGCAGGTTTCTGCATTACGACCACAACCGGTACCTCGATGCCAGCCAGGATCTGAAACGCCAGATACTCAATCACGACTCGGCACAGGGGAGATCAAAACTCTTTTTACAGGGGCTTGGAGGTGTACGGATCAAGGTAAAATTTCCCTTCATGAAGAAATTCGGGAATGGTAAGGTCATTGCCGTGAACGACGCGCTTCTGATGTTTAAAAACTACGAGACCGACACCACCCTTGCCCCCCCCTATTCACTGACCCTGCTCAGACAGGACAGCGTGGGCACGATCGGGCATCTTCCCGATGAGTACGAGGGAACCGGTTATTTCGGCGGAACCTACAATGCAACTTCGCGTACCTATTTTTTCCGGATCACACAATATATGCAAAAGATCCTGCTGAATTCCTATTCCAAAAGCTACGACTTGTACATGTATGTTACCAACCCCCGATACAACCTGGTAACCCCCAACCGGGTCATTCTCGACGGGACCAATCCCGCGATACCTGGCAGCAACACGTCACGGTTTCAATTGAAAGTTACCTATACCATTTTAAATTGATCTGCCGGGAACAGATTCATGGATCCCGTCCTTTTTTTTTTATTCGTTACGGTTTTTTGAGGATTTAACGTCTGTTTAAATTTAGTTTGTCAGGTGAAACTTATTTATTTACGATTGACATGATTTACGATTGACATGATTTATGATTGTACGTTCGATTTCGGATTAACAGTTATCATTTTTTGGTATGATCGTATATCTTTGCGTGTTCAAATTACCTGTAACATCAAAACTTGAAAGTAACATTCGTCGATCCGGAATCTATTATTCGTATTCATTCGTAAATCGTGTCAATCGTAAATTTTAAAAAGTAAAAATTTAACTATGTGTGGAATTGTAGCCTATATCGGACCACGGGATGCCTATCCGATCCTCATGAAAGGATTGCACCGGTTGGAATACCGCGGATATGACAGCGCCGGTGTTTGTCTGATCAATGATGATATCCGGATATACAAATGCAAGGGTAAAGTTTCCGATCTGGAGGATCATGTCAGCGGCCAGGATATCTCAGGAACCATCGGAATGGCGCATACCCGTTGGGCAACGCATGGCGAACCCAGCACCCTTAACGCCCACCCGCATATCTCACAGAACAGGACCCTGGCCCTGATCCACAACGGTATCATCGAAAATTATGCCTCCATCCGGAGTGAGCTGAAAAACAGGGGATATCTCTTCAACAGTGAAACCGATACGGAAGTCCTGGTTCATCTGATCGAAGACATCATGATCAACGAGAAGGTGCCCATTGAAGAGGCGGTCAGGATCGCCCTCAATCAGGTTATCGGCGCCTATGCCATCGTGATCCTGGCAAAGGAATTTCCCGATAAGATCATTGCAGCCCGTAAAGGAAGTCCTATGGTGATCGGGATCGGAAACGGGGAATTCTTCATTGCTTCCGATGCCACGCCGCTGATCGAGTACACCGACAACGTAGTCTATCTGAACGACGAGGAGATCGCCATCATCGAACGCAATAAAGATTTGAAGATCAAGACTATACTCAATAAAGTACATACTCCCTACGTTGAGAAGCTGGAGATGAGCCTGGGCGAGATCGAAAAAGGAGGGTTTGAGCATTTTATGCTGAAGGAGATCTATGAACAGCCACGGTCCATCCAGGATTCAATGCGGGGCCGGCTGCACGTGGACCATGGGATCGTAACCCTGGGCGGTATCCGCGACTACGAGCAGAAAATCATCAATGCCGGCAGGATCATCATCACGGCTTGCGGAACCTCCTGGCACGCCGGTTTGGTGGGCGAGTATCTCCTTGAGGATCTGGCAAGGATCGCAGTGGAAGTGGAATATTCTTCGGAGTTCCGGTACCGCAATCCGATCCTTTCGGAAGATGATGTCGTTCTGGCGATTTCCCAGTCGGGTGAGACCGCCGACACCCTGGCAGCCATCGACCTGGCAAAGTCGAAGGGCGCCACGGTACTGGGAATCTGCAATGTGGTGGGGTCGTCGATTGCCCGGGCAACCCATGCCGGGGTTTACACCCATGCCGGACCCGAAATCGGGGTGGCCTCTACCAAGGCCTTCACGGCGCAGGTCGCCGTCCTGGCCATGCTCGGACTGCTGGTTGCCCAGAAAAAAGGGACCATTCCCAAGTCGAAATTCCAGCAACTGTTGATAGAGCTTGACAACATACCCACCAAGGTAGAACGGATCCTGAAACAAAACGAAAAAATCCGCGATATTGCCATGATCTACAAAGATGTTAAAAACTCTTTATACCTGGGCCGGGGTTACAACTTTCCGGTCGCGCTTGAAGGCGCTCTGAAACTAAAGGAGATCTCGTATATTCACGCCGAAGGCTATCCTGCCGCAGAGATGAAACACGGACCCATCGCCCTGATCGACGAGTCGATGCCGGTGGTCTTCATCGCCACCAAGCGCGGTATTTACGACAAGGTGATCAGCAACATCGAAGAGGTGAAAGCCCGCAAGGGCCGGATCATTGCCATCGTGACCGAAGGCGACGAGTCGGTAAAAGCGCTGGCCGATCACTGTATCGAGATCCCCGACACCGAGGAGATGTTCGTCCCGTTGCTGGCCACCATCCCCTTGCAGCTCCTCTCCTACCACATCGCAGTCATGCGTGGCTGCAATGTCGATCAACCCCGCAACCTGGCCAAGAGTGTGACGGTGGAGTAGTTTTCAACGGAACTATTCTGATCGGAAGATTTAACAAGGGTTTCCAGAGGTCGGGATATAAGGTACTTCCCTGATTTTCCTTTTTCCATCCCATTTACCAGTTGAAATACTGGTAGTTTGAAGTGGATTTTCAACCTGTGTACCTTCTCTCCCCAGTCATAATCCACTGTTATACAATCCAATACTGATTTAAGTAATATTTTCTTTTCATTGTCCGGAAGGTACCGACGTTCACTAATGTATTATTAAAAAAAGAAGAAACACAATTACTTTTTCAATTCGTGTGTTGATTTTAGAATCATATTGAAAAGAATAACCCTATCGAATAATGACTCAATTTTAAGTTCAGGAGAAACATCACCATAAATTGATCCTTTCTTACCTCCCACTACAATAACTAAAATTTTCCTATCACACTTTTTCCAATTTTTCAGTTTTGATTCCTTCCGCTCAATGATTTTGGGTAGAATTAACTCTGATGGGGGTTCAATCCTCATGATTTTTTGGATGGACCAACTATGTTTAATCCACATGTCAGAAGTTTCAGGTGGAATCAATTCCCTAACTAATATTTTTTGAATAAATATGGGATAGTCATTACTATATTGGCAGTTAACTCCGAATTAGTAATACCAAATCGGAATTATAAAGTTCACAGCCTGCCATACAGGCACTTTCCGGAAGAGCTCCGAAGCGGGAATATAATCAGCTAACGGTTGGCCGGTAAATGCCGCAAAGGTCGATCGCTGAATCGAAGATCTGAAGCCGGTTTTGTAGTATTTACAGGCAGGTTAGCACCAGACTATTATATTTTCAATTTACTTGGATTCTGTCGTGTATCAAATATTGAAAGCAATATAAGGTACTCATTATCAAAAGTATAATAAATCGTCAAGTTTTTTGAGAAAACAAAACGACGGACATTATTGCATTTTGGAGAAGGGGGATATGCCTCAGGGAAAAAAGAGATGAGTTGAATTTGTTTCTCCAACTTCACAAAGAACTTTGTTAATTTCTTCGATGTCCAGTTGGACTCAAGGTATACGATAATACCTTCAAGATTATTTGTGGCTTCATCAGTCCACCTAATCTTTAAGCCACTTTTCATAGTTTTTTCTGATCTGTTCGTGCGAATGGACTCGTCCTTTGGCCAGGTCATCTAATCCACGATTGATGGAATTCTTTTCAGCTTGTGAGATTTGATCCCACCAGTCAGATTTTGAATCTGTTGTTAAATAAATGATTTTCTTTATGATATCGAGAAGATCATTATCCTGGATCTCACAGATTCTTTGAATGATATCCAGTTTTTCAGCTGATATGTTCATGTTTAATTTGGCTTTGAACAAAGATACAAAATTTCCTATTCTTTTTTATACGGTTTGGTACTAACTTGCGAATACAGATTTCACAGTCCGTCTGTACCCCGGCTCCCCATTCCAGATCATCAATATTGACCGAAAGCAATTTGCGGGTTGTCGGGTTGAACGGACCCGGTATTTCGCCACCCTTGACAGTGGCCTGTTTGTGCCTACTCAGGAATGTTGTAAAGCTTGCAAACCTCGCGGTAGGTCATGTTCCGTAGTTCCTGGGCGCTTGGGTGGCCGGTGGTGGCCGATTTCAGGGCCGGGGTGGTACCGGGAATGGCGATAAACCGGAACTTGTTGCCGGAAGTTGCCGGGATTGTAAACATGTCGCAGGTAAACTCGATGCTGCCATAATCGTGGATCAGGAAACTCCAGTTCGCCCCGACGGCGTTGGCGGGCAGGGGACGCACCGCCGAACCGCCATAAACATCGCCAGCAAGCCAGGCATAGGCCAGCACCACTCCGTTTTCGACAATGTTCTCTGTGAGGTCGGGAGCGCTGGCCGCGAAATACCAGTTACCTGAAACACCCGACCATGCTGCCGGTGAAAACCATTCGGAATAATAGACCGTTACATCTGCGCCGGCCGGTCCCTGCGGTCCCTGGGGACCCTCTTTGGTGCATCCTGCAATGAAAAAGACTGAAATGGCGATCAAAAGAAAGAAATTTCCATAACGTGTACTCATATTTTCTGTTTTTAAGGGTTCTTTGAACATCAGATGATTCTTTTTAAAAAGGTTACAAACCTATAAACAACGTTCTTGCCTACAATCATATTGCCGGGGTTGAAATGGTTTGTTCCTTTTCCAATCAAAAATGGACACACCTTTTTAACTGTATAGCTTTTTCAGGATAAACCCTTTTAACTGTATAGTTATTTCAGTATAGGTCAATAGCTTTTTCAGTATAGGACAATGGACGCAGGATGGACGTAGAATGACCGCAGAATCGATGCAGAATGAACGCAGAATGGTCCTAGAACGAACGCAGGATCGACGCAGGATTCATATTTTTAATTGAGTTGAAAATTCCGGTTTTTATTCTCCGGAAGTCGTAATAAATAGCTATTCCTCCTATGTAACTTTCTGTATGAATTGAAAATATTCCATTTTTCAGGAATACGTATTGATTTATTTTCCCTGATTTTATTCCAGATAATGAATTTTAGTAAAAAAACAACATGACAACATTATTCTCAAATTATTACAAATCAATTCAAAACCAAAACTCATGACGAAAAGTACATTTTCATTTTAACGTTGGTAATCGGGATCAGTCAGATCGCGTTTGGCCAGCTTTCCGGGATCAAGACCATTCCTGGTGATTACGCGTCGATAGCCGCCGCTGTCGCAGCGTTGAACTCAAGCGGAGTCGGAACCGGCGGAGTCACTTTCAATGTGGCTGCAGGTCATACCGAAACCTTTACATCACCGACCGATGGTTATATCACTTCCAATACCGGCACCTCTGCCAACCAGATCATTTTCCAGAAATCGGGTTCGGGCGCCAATCCAAAAATTACTGCCGCCACGGGCACCGGCACTCTGGATGCGATCATCTGTTTTAACGGGGTTCAATACATCACCTTCGACGGGATCGATGTTTATGAGAACCCGGCCAATACCACCGCAACCACCCAGATGGAGTGGGGCTATGCCCTCCTGAAGGCCTCAGGGACCCAGGGAACGCAGAATATCACCATCAAGAATGCCACGATTTCACTGGCAAAATCCAATACTTCGACTTATGGAATTTACTCGAACAACCATACTACGGCCACAACCACGCAACTTACCGTCACGGTAGTATCGGGCCAGAACTCCACCAACAAATTTTACGGCAATTCGATCATGAATACTTACGGAGGTATTTATCTGTCGGGTTTTGCCGATGGTACCGCACCCTATGCCTATTATGACCAGAACAACGACATCGGCTCCGTGGCAGGCAATACCTTTACCAACTTCGCCGGCGGATCCACCACCGCGTATGTGATCAGTACAGCCTACCAGAACGGGTTGATCATCGCCAACAATAACATTAACGGAGGCGCCGGAACGACCGCCGCACTGTACGGCATTTATGGCGGTACGGCTAACAATGCCGATCTGACTTTATCCGGTAATACCGTAACACTCGAAAGCGCAGGAACCACAACGTATTTATACGCGATTTATAATTCGGGTATTGGCACATCGGGTACAGGCGGCACGATAAATTACTACAACAACACCGTTACCAACAACCTAAGAACAGGCGGCGCAGCCACAGCTTATATGTACTGCATGTCGATTCTGGGAACAGCCACCACATCGATCCATGATAACGTGGTATCGGGAAACGCCTTTACCGCGCAGGGAGCATACACCTGTTACCTCTATGGTATTTATGCCTCAAACTCTGCACCCTCACAAACAGTTTACAACAATACGGTACATGATCAGTCGATCACGACCGCTCATACCTCTTCAGCAGCCGTTTATGGTATTTATTCCAATCCGGCAACAAACAATTTGGGATCTGTACACGATAACACCGCTTACAACCTGAGCATCACGAATACCTCATCAGGCTACGGGTATATTTACGGGATCTATAGTTATTACAACAACCTGTTTTATAACAATACGGTTTATAATGTCACGGTCAACGCCGCTACCGGGTACGGTTACAGCTATGGATTATATACCTATGGAGCATCAACAGGTTCTTACGTATATAAAAATAAATTCTATAATGCCACTATGGCCGGAACCTCCGGATATTGCTATGGTCTTTATGTTTCGGGGGCCGGTAATGCTTACGCCTACAACAATTATATCAGCGATTTGAAATCTCCCGCATCCACCAGTACAACCGGACTCAACGGTATCTATGTCGGAGGCGGTACCAACGTGGGACTCTATTACAACACGGTGTTCCTGAATGCTACCAGTTCGAGCACGGCAGCATGGAATTCCAGCGCCGTTTATGTTTCAACTACTCCGATTGTTGATTTGCGCAATAATAATTTTGTCAACCTTTGCACTGCACCGGGAAGCACAACATATCATGCCTCGGCATATCGCAGGAACTCAACAACGCTTACCTCCTACGCCAACACCTCCGATTACAATAATTTCTACGCCGGAACGCCCACTGCGACCAATGTGATCCACTATGATGGCACCAATTCCTATCAAACCCTTGCTGATTTCCAAACGTTGGTTTCGCCACGCGATGCCGCCAGTGTCAGCGTGATGCCCGTGTTCATGAATTCCATCACACCGCCATATGACCTGCACATCAATCCGGCCACGGCGACTTATCTTGAAAACGGTGGTATAAGGATAACAGCGCCCGTCGCGGTTACTGACGACTTTGACGGGAATATCCGCCAGGGTGAACCCGGCTACACGGGCACCGGCATTGCCCCTGATATCGGCGCCGACGAATTCAACGGAACTCCGATATTTACCTGCACTACGCCCAATCCCGGCAATACAATGACCACGGCGAACAACTTATGCTCGGGCCAATCCGTAACACTGTCGTTACAGAATGCCACATCAGGCACCGGAGTGAGTTACCAGTGGAAAAATTCACCCGATAACATAATTTATACGGATATCATCGGGGCGAATATATCAACCCTGACGCTCACTCCGAACGCACCTTTATATTACAAGTGTATGGTGACCTGTCAGAACGGCCCGGTTTCGGCTTCATCCAGCCCCGTTCAAATTACTTTTCAATACACGATTACCTCTACCACTCCTGCAACACGCTGCGGTACCGGAACCCTGACTCTTGGTGCAACGGCATCCTCCGGTACCATCAATTGGTACACTCTGCCGTCGGGCGGAACATCGGTCGGTACCGGCAGTACTTTTACAACACCACTTTTACCATCCACCACAACGTATTATGTTGCCACCCAGGGTCCTGAAACAACTGCGACCGTGGGAGCCCCCAATACCGGTATTTCGACCTCCCTCTCTTCTCAAACCACGACCACCACAGGCATCAATTTCGATGTGATTGCTGCGACAGTAACGATCCAAAGCCTGGATATTTACCCGACCCCGGCAATCGGATCAGCTTTCACTTTCACCGTGGTACAGGGTTCAACCACTATTGCCACCTATTCCGGAGTGACCACTGTTCAAGGAACGACTTCGGCGCCCGTTGTACAGACCGTTCCGGTTAACTGGTTGATCCCGGCCGGGACCGGATATAAGATCACTGCAACGACCAACCCGGGCTTAATCCGTAATTCAGGCGGCGATGCCTTCCCATATACCGTTCCGGGCGTAATCTCATTGACATCGAGTACCGGTTCATCCTATTATTATAACTTCTATAACTGGCAGGTTTCTGCGGCATGCGCTTCACCGCGTGTACCGGTTGTTGCAACTATCAACGTACCTCCTGTTGTTACAGCCAATGCAACTCCCGGAACCATCTGCAGCGGACAAAGCACCACCCTCACCGCCAGCAGCACCAATTCGGGTTATACCTATGCCTGGTCACCCGCCACCACCCCTCCGACGGGAGCAACAGTGAGCGCTTCACCGGCAGTTACCACCACCTATACGGTTACAGCAACCGACAATTCAGGTGGACCTTTTTCAGGTTGTTCCAACACCGCCTCACAAATTGTTACTGTAAATCCCTCACCTTCAGCGTTGAATGTGGCACCCGCCACCTCGTCACTCTACATCGGATCGATACAGCAGTTGACTGCCAGCGGCGGAACCGTCCTCAACCAGGTGTTGCTTCAGGAAAATTTCAACACCTCGGCGCCATCGTGGGTGATAACCAACGGCCCGTCATCTCCTCTGGGTGGTGCATGGCATTATGAAGACTGCCCGTTCAACATTACATCACATGCCTTTACCAACTTCAGTACGCAGGATGGCGGAAAATTCGCCTTTACCAATGCCGACGCAGGTGGTTCAGGCTCTACAACCGTAACCATGCTGACATCACCTTCGTTCAGTACGGTAGGATATTCAACCCTGTCGCTTGCCTTTGAACAGATCTACCTGCAATACAGCGCCGATATCACTGCCGCTGTTGAGATCTCTACGAATGGCGGATCATCGTGGACCACCCTGGCCGACTATTTCCTCATCGGCTCGCAGGGAACCACCACCAATAACGCACAGGCCACAACCATTTCGACCATCGACCTGACCTCTTACATCAACCAGTCAAATGTTATGATCCGGTACAACTACCAGAGCGCCTGGGGTTATTACTGGATCATCGATAACGTAGTAATCACAGGGAATTACCAGGCTCCCATCACCTGGAATCCTGTAACAGGACTTTATACCGACGCCGGTGCAACGGTAGCATATGTTGCCGGAACCAATTATCCGATCGTTTACGCCAAACCGACCGTGACCACCACCTATACGGCAACAGCAACTTCACCGTTGAACTGCACCTCCACTGCCAACGCGCTGGTTACCATCAAGCAACCGGTTGCCACTACCGATCCGGCCATGCCCATCGGGATGACCTCTGCTACGCTGAATGGCACCATTGATCCGGCTACCTATTCGATAGCAGTATCTTTCGAATACGGACAAACTCCCGCCTATGGATCAACTGTTGCGGGATCGCCTTCACCTGTTACCGGAACCGCAATTGTTCCGGTCAGCGCTCCTCTGTCCGGACTTCTGAACAATACCACCTACCATTTCAGGGTTAAGGGTGTCTACTCCGGGGGAACCATTTATGGCTCAGACATGACCTTCATGACAGGGTGTCCGATGCCTTCTCCGGCAGGACCTATCACCGGGCCTGCGACCATTTGCGCCAATTCAGCCGGAGTCGTTTATTCGGTTGGAACGATCCCCAATGCAACGAGTTATCAATGGACACTGCCTGCCGGCGCATCGATAACAGCCGGATCGGGCACCAACATCATCACGGTGACCTTCGGCAGTACATCAGGACCGGTTACGGTAGCAGGTACAGGAACCTGCAGCGCCGGTACAAGTGCCATCACCGGAACCTGGGCCACCACGGGTGCGAAAACCGTGTCGGTAAACTACACAAATGCCTCTAACTGTACGGCAATCGCCCCGACATCTTATGCGGTGAATGTTAACGCCCTGCCTGCGCCGACCATCACGGGGAATGCCTCAGTTTGTCAATATATAACGGGCGTTGTTTATACGACCCAGAGCGGGATGACCAATTATGTGTGGTCGGTTTCCGCGGGAGGCATAGTGACCGCGGGAGGCACCCCGACGAGTAATTCGATAACCATAAACTGGAATGGATCAGGCGCACAGGCAGTCACCGTAAACTATACCAATGCAAACGGATGCACTGCAGTGGTGCCCGTCAGTTACACGGTAACCGTAAATCCTGCTCCGGTCCCGACGATCGGCAGCGGGAACAATCCGTGTGTCGGAACGACCAACAATGTTTATTACACCGAATCGGGCATGACGAACTACGTTTGGACGATTTCTCCGGGAGGTGTAATCACTTCCGGACTCTGTACAAACAATATACACGTTACCTGGAACACAGCAGGCGCCCAGTGGCTAACCCTGACCTATACCAGCGCCAGCGGCTGTAATCCTGTTACACCTACTCAGTTATCTGTGTTCGTCAACCCGATGCCAAACGCGGCGGGTCAGATCACAGGGACAGGCACAGTATGCGCCGGTCAGAACAATATAGCCTACTCAACCCCCGAAATCCTCAACGCCACCAGTTATACCTGGACCTTGCCGGCAGGCGCCACCATTGCGACGGGCGCCGGAACGCGCTTTATCACTGTAAATTACGGAACATCTGCTACTTCGGGCAACATCACCGTTGCCGGAACCAACGGATGTGGCAATGGTCCGGTATCACCCAATTTCCCGGTAACTGTGAACCCGTTGCCGGCAGCAGCAGGACCCATTATCGGTCCGGCCAGCGTGTGTGTGAATGTTACCGGCGTTGCTTACAGCGTGCAGACAATTACCGGGGCAACAGCTTATGTCTGGACGGTTCCGACCGGAGCGACCATCACCAGTGGAAGCGGGACACGGAACATCGTGGTTTCGTTCGGACCGAATCCGGGATCCGGAGCAATCACCGTGAAAGGCTCGAACAGTTGCGGTGAAGGAGCTGCTTCAACGCTTAACGTAACCATGAATGCCATACCCGATGCGCCTACGGTAACGGTCAACGGCAACATGCTGACCAGCAGCGTGGCCACCGGGAACCAGTGGTATTACGAGGGCACGGCAATTCCGGGAGCTACAGGCCAGACCTACACGGTTATCAACAACACGGGATATTACTGGTGTGTTGTGACCGTGAACGGATGCTCCTCGCCGATCTCGAATAAAGAATGGGTGGTTGTTACGGGCCAGGCGGAGACCAACGAAGCCAATTTCAGCATCTATCCGGTGCCGAACGACGGGCGATTCGCGGTTACCATGACGAGCCCGGTAAGTGATATTTACACCATCGCAGTTTACAACCAAATCGGAGAGAAAATCTATGAACTTGGAGATGTCAGGGTTAACGGCACTTTTGAGAAAGTGATCGACCTCCGGCCGGTTACAACGGGAATTTACTCTGTTGTATTCCTTAACGGTGAACACAAAGTCGTTAAGAAGATTCTGGTTAACCGGTAATCATGACCTAAAGCAGTCCGGAGGATGGTTCCTCCGGACTGCTTTCATAGGACGCGTAGGTGGAGCCATGACGGGAATTTCAATCCTGTCATGGCTCCACCTGTTTTCAGCCCCTTCCTGCATGAAAAAATATTTCGGTTATAACTGATACTTCATCAAACGGGCCCACAGGATATTCAGATCATGTTCCATTGCGAGCATATCGTCGATACCCTGGCAATATAACGACCGTTCTGATAAAAAGGTGATCAGCGAAATCTCTCCCTGGTCGAGCGCTTTCCGAAGGAGGTCAGGATCGTTGAGGAGGGCGAATTTTTGCTGATACTCGGAAAGTCCTTTTTTCAATGCGTTCGCTTTATTGAACAGGGTCTTCATCTCATTGAAAAACCTGGATTTTTCATCGGCTTCCATGCTTTGTACAGCCATCGACCTGGCCTTTGCAAACCTGACTTTGTTCCGGTTTTCCCATAAGGGGACCGTGATCCCTGCCGTGATCCCCTGGTACCGGATCCCGACCGTTTTTTCGCTCATGTAGCCGATTTGGAAGCCTGGTAAACTCTGGCTGAAATTTAACTGCTCCTGTTTCCGGGCTATCGACAGTTCCTGCCTGAACCATTGAAATAACGGATTTTTTAACTCGGAACGGGCGTACCATTGTTCGAAATCGACCGCCGTTTGCGATCCGATATAGATGCTGTCGTTAATTGAGATGATCTGGCCTCCGTTCAGTCCGGCCAGTTCCGATTGAAGCGCTTCCAACTCAATGTCGGTATTTTTCAGCTTCTGCGCGTAACTCAAAACGGTCAACCGAATCTTGTTAAGTTCGAGGATCCCGGCCTCTCCCCGCTCCAGTTTGGCTTCATAACCTGCCTGCAGCAGTTGCGCGTCGCGGTACCTTTTCGAATATTCCGCTTTTTCTGCATTTCGGAAAATCAGGTCAATACAGATTAAATGAGCCCGGTGCAGGATGCCGGTGCGCTGTTCCCGGTATTCCAGTTCAGCCTGTTCATTTTTCATTGATGCAATTTGAGATTTAAAAGCATAAACCGTGGGAAAGTCAAACGACTGGTTGATGTAAATATCCGTGCGGTTGCCGATCTCCTGCGGACTTCCCCACAAAAAATCGAAAGCCGCTTCGGGATTCTGCAGTGCCAGCCCCGTTCTATTCCCGATTTTTTCGGCGTCGGTCATTTTCCGAAGGGCGGCCAGGGTGGTGTTATTCTGTTCGACCCGAAGTAAAACGTTTTCCACTGTTAATTGCGCCCGGCTCAACAGGGGGCACGCGATCAAAATGACAGGGAGGAGCGCAATTGATATCTTTATTGCAAATTTTATCATCTTACAGGATTTTATCATTATTACGACGGTACAGCAATTTGTACATGATGGGAACGATGTAGATATTGAGCATCGTGGAGGTCAGCAACCCGCCCAGGATCACCCGGGCCATCGGGCTTTGTATTTCATTTCCCGGCAGGTCTCCGCGCAAAGCCAGCGGTATCAGCGCCAGGGCCGCGGTAAGGGCAGTCATGAGGATGGCGTTCAAACGGTCGGACGATCCCCGGATCACGGTTTCATAAACCGAGGTTCCCCGTTCCCGCAGCCGCTGATAGTTCGATACCAGTAAAATCCCGTTTCGGGTTGCAATACCAAAGAGCGTGATGAAACCGATGATTGCAGGAATGCTCAGGATCCCCGAGGTAGCCCAGATGGAAAAGACGCCTCCGATCAGGGCTAACGGCAGGTTCAGAAGGATCACCCCGGATAGCCGGAAATCCCTGAATTCCTGATAAAGTAACAGGAAGATGACGATCAGGGCAATGAGTGAGGTTATCAGCAGGGTTCTCGAGGCCCTGGCCTCGCTTTCAAACTGTCCGCCATATTCAATGCGATACCCTTCGGGCAGGGTGACTTTTTCACCGATATTTTTCTGAATGTCGCTGACCACGCTCCTCAGGTCGCGACCGGTCACATTGGCCGAGACCACCATTTTGCGTTGTACATTTTCCCTGCTGATGTTACTGGGCCCGGTGGTTGAAATGATCTCCGCTACCTGTTCAAGCGGCACTTTCTGTCCGTTTTCCGCGTCAATCAGGGCAGTCCGCATTCCTTCGAGGGATTCGGTATAATTTTTATTCAACCGCAGGATCAGGTCAAAACTTCGGGGACCTTCGTAAATATCGGTCATCTTCTCCCCACCAAAGGCGACTTCCACGAATTCGTTGAATTGATCCATGGTGATGCCATATTGCGCAAGCATGTTCCGGTCAGCTCTTATCTGAACCTGTGGGGTTTCGATCTGCTGGTCAACATTTGCATCCACCAGTCCTTCAACCCCGCTGATTGCATTTTTGATGGCATTCCCTGTCAGGAACATGCGGTTCAGATCGGTTCCGAACACTTTGATGGCAATGTTAGCCCGGGTTCCCGACAACATGTGATCGATGCGATGGCCAAGAGGTTGCCCTACTGTAAACGCAATGCCCGGAATCGCGGAGAGGGTTTTCCTGACATCGGCCATAAATTCCTGCTGTTTCCGCTTTTCGAGTTTGAAATTTACATCGATCTCAGCGCTGTTGGTGGTCTGAGAGTGTTCATCCAGTTCGCCCCTCCCGGTTCGCCGGGCGGTGCTCCAGACCTCCGGGATTGTTAGCAGTTCTGTTTCGACCAGGTTTCCAAGTCGGTTGCTTTCATCGAGCGAGGTGCCGGGTTTGGTTATGACTGAAAGGGTCAGGGCTCCTTCGTTGAATTCAGGAAGGAAACTGCGTCCGAAGGTGGAGAAAAGGATCAGGGAGAGTGTGAAGAGCGCAAGGACTGAAAGCACCACCGCCTTTTTATGGCGCAATGCCCATTCGAGTGACTTTTCGTAATAAAATATCAGGTGCCGGACCAGCCATTTTTCTTTTTCATTTTTTGAAAGATAACGGTCATCGGTCAACAGCATTTTCGAGAGAAGGGGTGTCAGTGTCATGGCAACAACAAGCGAAACGAAAAGGGAGACGATGAATGCGATGCCGAGTGGCCGCAGCATTCTGCCTTCCATTCCTGAGAGGAAGAACAGGGGAAGAAATGCTACCATGATGATAAAAGTCGCATTCAGGATGGAGGCCCGGATCTCGACGGACGCCTCGAACACTACCGTGAACGACGACTGTCGCCCGGTTTCGGGTTTCATCCTGTTCTGCCGCAGGCGTTTGTACACATTTTCCACATCGATGATGGCATCGTCGACCAGTGAACCGATCGCGATGGCCATTCCGCCGAGGCTCATTGTGTTGATGTTCATACCCAGCGCTTTCAGCACCAGAATGGCTCCCAATAATGAAAGTGGGATGGCAAGCAGCGAGATCAGGGTTGTACGGAAACTGCCCAGGAACAGGAAAAGGATGATGATCACGAAAATCCCTCCCTCGATCAGGGCACGCTGAACGTTGTTTACGGAGGTTTCGATAAAATCGGCCTGTCTGAAAATCCGGGTATTCAATACCACATCGGGAGGCAGGGATTTCTGGACTTCATGGAGGTTTTTTTCAATCTCCCGGGTCACTTCAAGGGTATTTGCATTGGGTTGTTTGGAGATGGAGATGATGATGGCCGGTTTGCCGTTTCCAGAGGCATATCCCATCCTGGGAGCGGCTCCGATCTGAACATCGGCAACATCGCCAACCCGCACCGGTTTGTCATTCACCGATTTCACGAAGGTGTTTGCCAGTGCCTCCGGATCAGAGGTACGTGCCATTCCCCGTACGACGTATTCGTTTCCGAATTCCCGAAGCACACCCCCGGTCGTATTGGCGCTGATGGATTGGCAAACCCGGGCAAGTTCCGACATTGTCACCTTTAAATAATTCATCTTCACCGGGTCGGCCAATACCTGGTACTGCTTGTAATCGCCCCCGATGATAGTCACCTGCGAAACGCCGCCTGTTGCCAGGATCAAAGGTTTCACGTTCCATTCGGCAAGGGTTCGCAAATCCATCATGCTGGTGCTGTCGGATTGGATCCCGACGAAAAATATTTCGCCCATTACGCTCGACTGCGGGGCCAGAACCGGATCGCTCACACCGAGCGGCATTTTCGATGCAACGCTGATCAGTTTTTCCGAAACGATCTGGCGGGCCTTGAAAATATCAGTACCCCAGTCGAATTCGACCCAAACGAAAGAATAGCCCTGCATCGAGGCAGAACGTACGCGCCTGACGCCGGTTGCCCCGTTCACGACCGATTCGATGGGAAAGGTGACAAGCCGTTCCACCTCTTCCGAAGCCATTCCATGGGCATCGGTCATCACAACCACCGTAGGGGCAGTCAGATCGGGAAATACATCCACATCCATGTTCATGGCGGTCCTCATCCCGAAAACCACCAGTACCACCGAACCCAACAGGATCAGGTACCTGTTGTTCAGGGAGAATTTAATGATGTTGTTCAACATGGCCGGAGGTATTAATGTACATGACCCGAGTGGGCATCGAGGGAACCTGTTGCCTGAGCCAATTTGACCATGACGGCTCCCCGGGTCACAATACGTTCGTTGGGAGTGATCCCGTTGCTGATCTGGGTATAGATCCCGTCGGTTCCGCCTACCCGGACTTCACGCTTTTCGAACAATTCCGGATTGATCTGCACCCACACGAAATAGTTATTCTGTTCCTCGAGCAACGCGGTATTCGGCACGACCAATGCACGGGTATCGGTGACTGTTTTCAGGTACAGGTCGACAAAACTTCCACTGACAAAATCACCGGCATTGTCGATCTGCAGGTTCAACGGGATCAAATAATTATCGGCGCCCGGCATCTGGCCGACCGACAAAATCCTTCCATTGAGTTCTTCGAGTGTATAGATCTTGTCATTGCTACAATTCCGGATGTTGGCCGATTGAATGGCTCCCAGTACCGATGCATACCGCAAAGGGATATCAGCGGAAATGACCAGGAACTTATTTTGCGATATTGTTGCAATGGGTTGACCCGTTTCGACAAACATTCCGTTTTTAACCATTATCTGCCTGATGAAGCCGCTCATCGGACTGGTAACCGTCTGCCCTGTGCCGGTATAATTAATCTTCAGGTTTTCGAACACAGCCCGGGTATTTTCATATTGGTTTTGAGCCGCCAGCAATTCCTTTCCAGCAACGATTTTATCTTTAGCCAGTTCACGGATTCTTTCGTAATCAGCCAGCGCTTTTTCATAATTGCTTTTCGCCTCAGCATATCTGACCGAGATGTTTTCATTGGCCAGGTTACCGCCCGTGATGGAACACAGTACCTGTCCCGCCGAAACCCTGCTCCCTTCGAGCAAACTGTTCGAGGTCAGCACGACCAATCCGTTCGTTTTGGTTGTGACCACCATTTCGCTTCCCGGTTGCGGTTGGATCCTTGCAGTGGTCCGGATCACCGGTCCGAAAGGACCGACAAGCGGCAATGCAGTAGCAAAGTCAATTTTCCACGACTGCTCTTTGGTAAAGACAGCGGTGTTGGTCTTGGAGACCACCGCTGCTTCAGCCGCTTTAACCGCCTCCCCGTCGTTGGAGAAAACAGTTACATCGGGGATTTCCATCCGGAACGTGCCGTTGGTCCGGACGAGCTCGAACCGAATGGTACCGCGGCCTGCAATCAGGGGTTTCAGATCGAAACTGTAGATGCCCTTTCGGGTTGGCGCATTCAGCGTTGCCTTCGTCTCTTTTCCTTCGATGGTAAGGAAGATGGTGATCTTACCATCTTCGACCGGTTTAAAATCGGTCAGGTAAGAAAAATGGGCCAGGATATTTGCCGGTTCACCTGCGACAAAAGCATCGGCTTCGGCAAACACTTCGAAATGGTCGCTGTACGCGGTATACCGAAACTTAGCTGACCCGTGTTCGGAATGCGATGCTTCGGGATCGTGCCCGGTTTCGCCATCAGGATGCTGTTTGCAGGCAAAAACAGCCATAGCCAGCAAAGCAAGAAATAATATCTTTCTTTTCATCAATAGGAATGTTTGATTTTTACTGATTTTATTACACACGAAGACAACCAATCGATTATGATTGATCATCAGTCACTTTGAAAAGGTTGTAAAATCAAATGGCCGGGGGGGCTCGTAGACCGACAGAGGAAGTATGAAGGAAAGCGTAATGGGGTGAGATTTCCGTACCGACGGAAATGATCAGTTCATTCAGGCAGACAGGACAGGTTGGGTGATCGGCCGGGATCGCGCTGCTGATAATGTCGTGATCCGGGGATGGTATGGAACCGTTATAATTCCTGCCATGGGCCGGTGGAAGCAGGATGGATTGCCGGAGCTGGCAGTCGCTGGAAGCGTCACCGTCATGATCGTGGTTGTGTTCAACGGGTTTATGAGGTCCGCTGACAGAGTTCTCCCGACAATGGTTGCTGTCGACACAAATCTCCTGATGGTGGTGGTGGTGCGGAATAACCGCATGGGCCAGCAGAACCAGGTAAGTGAAGATCAGTAATCCGTTTCTGACAAGTTGATTGAACATTGACAACCGGCTTATTAAGCAGATGCAAAATTAACTAAAACTTTTTGATTTCAGGGATTTACCCAAGGTCGTTCACAGGATGGCAGTCCTGGAAACCAGGATGATTCAATATTTCCTTTGCTCTGACCCGATTTCTATTTAAAATTTTGAACAAAGAACCAGCATACCATTATGATCCTACCCTCCGAAAACCTTCTTCAAAATATCCGTTGTTCTGGCTACCGGATCCTTGCGGATCTGTTTCTCCTCCTTGGCGACCATGACAAACAATCCCTCGATAGCCCTGTCGGTCACGTAATCTGCAAGGTCGGGATTCAATTTTGAAACAAACGGGATCTGGTTGTAGGTGTTGATGACATCCGACCAGAGCCGCGTTGCATTTACCCTGTCGAGTGAAGCCTGGATTACCGGCCGGAACTTTGCCTTGAGTTCCGGTGATGTCGTTCGTTGAAGGTACCTGGTAGCGGCATCATCGGCTCCCTTGACGATTTGCAGGGCGTCGTTAACTGTCATGCCTTTTATAGCTGCCACAAAGATGGGAACAGCTTCTTTTGCCGCATCCTCAGCAGCCCGGTTGAGTGAAAGGACCACCTCATCCACCTGGCTGCCCAGCCCCAGACCCCTAAGTTTGGTTTCGACCGTCTTCGCTTCAGGAGGAAATGGGATCTTGATCTGCGGATTCGCGAAATAACCATCTTGCTTTGAAACGATCGTAACACCCGTTTCAGCGCCTTTGATGAGCGCTTCGCGGATGCCGGAAACAGCATCTGCTTCCGTGATCCCTCCGCCGGAAGGTGAAATGATCTTCATGGCTTCATTAAAGATCTGAGCCTCCCCATGGGTACAAAATGCCATGGACAGGACAATCGCTGAAACAAACAACAATTTCTTCATATTTCAGGTTTAAGAGATGCTCCTGGAAAGCATGCTCAAAAATTAAGATTAGACCAAATGATGTTAACTGTTAATCTGAAATTGAACGTCCAATCGAAAATCGTAAATCATGTTCAATCGTAAATGCAAGTTTTTCTCCTTACAAGTTCAATTTTAACAGATTTTTAGTATAACGCCTGAAAATGCAAAAAAGTACACCGGATACCGGCTGATTTCCTAGCCAAATCCGGTAAACGAATTCAATTGTTATGATGAGCCGAACGCCTGACTGTTGGAAAAGAATCAATAGAACAATTCACTCATTTCTTGAATCAGTCAATCAGTCAATTGCTTAACAAACGATAACTAAGAGTTACAGCCTGGCAGCCACCGCGTTCCAGTCGACGAGTTTCCAGAAGTCGGCAATGTAGTCGGGACGTACGTTCTGTTTGTCGAGGTAATAGGCGTGTTCCCACACATCGCAGGTCAGCAACGGAGTGGCTCCGTTTTTCATCGGGTTGCCGGCGTTACTCTCCTGAACGATCTGCAGGGTGCCGTCATCTTTCTTAACAAGCCATGCCCAGCCGGATCCGAACAGGGTGGCTGCAGCGGCGGAGAACTTCTCTTTGAATTCGGCCACTGAGCCAAAGTTTTTCAGGAGGGCATCGGCCAGTTCACCGCCTGGTTCGCCGCTGTCGTGAGGCTTCATACAGTTCCAGTAAAACGTATGGTTCCATACCTGGGCGCCGTTGTTGAAGATTCCGCCGCCGGCCCGTTTTACGATGTCGTCGAGCGATGCGTCTTCGAATTCGGTGCCGACGATCAGTTTGTTCAGGTTGTTTACATAGGCCTGGTGGTGTTTGCCGTAGTGAAATTCAATGGTGCGTTTTGAAATATATGGCTCCAATGCATCATGTGCATAAGGAAGCTTGGGTAATTCGTGGATCATAATTCCTAAGGTTTAAGGTTGATAAAAATGTAAAATGCAAATGTCAAAATTCAAATCAGGCATTGGCCATTAGGGAAAAAACACAAATTCAAAATCAAGTATCAAAATTAATATTAAACATATAATGTCAGTCCTTTCAGATTAAAAATTGTGATCCTGATGCAAAGATATTTCCTATGATTTCTGATTATCCTGATATGGCCGGTGCAGTTTTATATTCTATGAATGAGATTAATTTCAGATAATTCCCTTCCAATTTGATGTATCCCTTCTAATATTTTATTTGTTTGGTGATCAGAAGGTTTTTTTCGCCCCTGTACGTATTGAGATAGTAATGTCTCATTCATTCCAATTTTTTTTGCCAGAAATTTTGCGTTTATAACTTTATAATATTGGAAGAACTGTTTAAAGTCGATGATGAAATTTAGATTCTCTGGCGTTATGGTCTTTTTTTCATCTTCAAAAAAAAGAGTTGCTGCTTCGACCGTATTTCCAATTAATTCCGGTATAGTTCGTGCCGTCGTAAATATTGCATGATCCTCCGAGTATGCAGAAAAACCAGTCTTTGTTTTTTCAATTACAATATCAATTTTATTTTTTAATGTTTTCATGTCTCAAATACTATTTCTTAATTCCTGCTATTTTTAAGATCTTTCGCTCAAGTCCTTTTCCAACCTCATCGTCGCCATGATTGGGAAAAACAATATTTCCTTCTTTCTTATCATGTATCATTTTTATATGTGAACCCCGTTGCGAAACAGGGAACCAGCCACTTCTGACTAATATTCTATAAAGTTCACTACACTTCATAGATTGGAAATTCCTTACAAAGGTAAATAATTATTTACCCGATGGCAAGTTTTTTTTGCCTTGGCTATAACGAATCACTATTCGCTGATCCCTAATCGCTATTTCAGCATTTCTACGGCTTTCAGGAATCCGGGATCGATCGTATTGAGGATTGGGAAAAATCCCTCATTATCGAGGATATTCCTTCCGATATAGGCTTTCAGCATGGTTTTAATATACCGGTCGGATTTTGAGGGATTTTTTTCGGGTCGCGTCACACCTTTAGTTTCGGCATATCGCACGAAATCCTGGTACAGGGCATCGGTGATAATGAATCCTTCATCGAACCGGTCGATATTTTTAAACTCAGAGAGTCGGCTCCGGTTCCGGTCGGTGTAGTCGAAAGCAAACTGATAAATAAGACCTTTGTTGATGCACCGGGTGTAATAGTTCAGCGTGGAGTCCCGTTCGACCGGAATGTAGATGTCGGGCATAATTCCTCCTCCGCCGTATACAATTTTACCTTTCGGGGTACGGTACTTCAGAGAATCGGGGAATTTGATGGAATCGGGATGCTCCAGTTCCCCGTTCATGAACCGGAGGTAAAAGTTGTTATTGTAATTTTCGATGCCGTCTTTATAGGATCTCTGGATGCACCGGCCGGTCTGCGTATAATAGCGGGCTACCGTCAATCGAAGGGCGCTGCCGTCTTTGAAATCGAATTGTTCCTGAACGAGTCCCTTGCCATAAGTACGGCGGCCCATGAGGGTGCCCCGGTCATTGTCCTGAACCGCTCCGGCAACGATCTCGGATGCCGAGGCGGAGCCTTCGTCGACGAGGACCAGCAGTTCGCCCTGTTCGAAGATCCCGTCGGCCGTTGCATTGAAAACTTCGCGGGGATGGTGTGTTCCCTGCGTATAAACGATCAGCTCGCCTTTCGGAAGGAATTCGTCCGACACGTTCACGGCTGCCTGCAGGTATCCCCCGCCATTGCCCCGCAGATCGAGAATAAGCTTCTTCATCCCGCTCTCTTTAAGCGATTGAAGGGCATTGTGGACCTCTTCGGCAGTGGTGGCCGAAAAGTTGTTCAAGCGGATATACCCGATCCCCGGGGCAGCCATATAGGCAATGTCGAGGCTGTAAGTAGGGATCACATCGCGGGTAATGACAAAATCGAGCAACTCCCTGACACCCCTGCGGAAAATGGAGACCTCCACCTGAGTTCCCTTGGGGCCCTTCAGTTTGCGCATCACATCGTTGGTGGTGATCCGGATTCCGGCAATGTTCTGACCATCGACCTTAACAATACGGTCGCCGGCCCGGATCCCAAGTTTCTCTGAAGGGCCACCGGCTACCGGTATGATCACGGTAACGGTATCATTCTCGATCCTGAACTGAACGCCGATCCCTTCAAAACTGCCCAGCAGGGGATCGTTGGCTTCATGAAACTCCTCGGCGGTGATGAAGACCGAGTGGGGATCCAGCTTTTCAAGCAGTCCGCTGATTGCCTTTTCTTCGAGCGCCTTGCCCGAAACGGTATCCACATAGTTATCTTCGATATATTTCAGAACCTGCGGGATTTTATCACCGGAACTCCTGAAAGATCCGAGATTTCCGGTACGGGTCGCCAGAACGATGCCGATGATTACACCTCCGATGAGCACCAGGGCAAACCAGACCGGCAAATAAGGGTTGTATCTTTTTTCCATTTCACAAAATTACAGATTATCAGCCAGTGTACAAATTCAAACCATCAGGTTCTGTCCCCGGGTATTGTCAGACCAGGCGAAAAAGGACCCTTTTGCTATTTTCCCCGAAATTTCCGACTTTTGTAAAAAACACGCGCATGTCTTATTTCCGATCTCTGATACTCTTTCTGACAAGTCTGACCCTGTTTCCCTTGACGCTGAAGTCGCAGGAGCCTGAAATGCCTTACCTTAACAGCCATTTCATTACCATCGACTCCATCCTGGTGCATTACCGCGACTGGAACGGAACCTTCCGTCATCCCAAGGGAAAGATATTGCTGATCCATGGTTTTGTCGGATCGACCTATTCGTGGCGGATGAATGTGGAAGCGCTGGCTGCCGACGGCTATAAAGTCATTGCAGTCGATCTCCCTCCATTCGGTTATTCCGGACGATCGCTGACCTTCAACCAGTCGCAAAGCAACCGAGGCATGTTGTTGTGGCGGATGCTCGATTCCATCGACGGACCGGATACCACGCGCTGGCACCTTTGCGGCCATTCGATGGGCGGGGGAACCGCGGAGGCTATGGCGCTGCTCCGACCCCGTTGTACCCAATCACTCACCCTGGTCGATGCAATGGTATTCCTGAAAAACACCAACATGGAATCGCAGTTCACCATCCTCGCCCGACAAAAAACTTACAGTCAGATCATGGTCGGATACATGGAAAAAAACCTGATTACTTACAATTCCGTTCGGAAGGCATTTAAAAAGAACTACCGCTACAATCCCGATTCGACGGTAGTGATGAATTATCTGACTCCATTACTTAAGGAAGGAACCGCCGGCTGTGTGCTGAATGTCTGGGCTAACGCGAAAGAGGTGGTTCTCCTTCATGTCGACAGCCTAAAAACGGTTCCGGTCCTTATCGTTTGGGGCAATAAAGACCGGACCATTTATCTGCGGAACGGGAAACGGTTTGCCAAACATGTTCCGCATTCCGAATTGATCATCATAAACAGGGCGGGCCATGATCCCATGGAAACCCACCCTGATGTGTTCAACGGAATTCTGCTGAGCTTTTTAAACCGGCACCGTTAGCCTATTTTTTCTCTTTCTTTGAATCCGGAATCGGAGCCAGGTATTTCTTGTTCTTCTCCTCCTCTGTTTTTTTGCAGGCCAGTTTAAATTTTATCGGGAGAACAAATTCAGTCTGCACCGGTTTACCGTCCTTCAGTGCAGGTTCCCATTTGGGCATCATCTTTATAACCCTGACGGCTTCCTCGTCGCATCCGTACCCGATGCCCCGGAGGATTTTAATATCCTTCAAAGACCCGTCCTTGTCGACCTTGCACTGAACAAAGACTTTACCCTGAACGGAGTCTTTCACTGCCTTTTCCGGATATTTGAGGTTTTTAACCATAAAATCAATCATTGCTTCTTCTCCGCCGGGGTACTTAGGCATTACATCCGGCGCATCTTTGGGGTCTTTGGAAGGAGGCGGCGGGGGCGGCGGGGCATCGGGAGGCAGCGGTGTGGAAGGATTTTCCGATTTTACAACTTTCTTGTTTTTGTCCTGGGGGGCTGTAGTGCTTTCGGTGACGGCCGAAAACAATAAAACCAGCACGGCGATCAGGGGAATCACCAGGGCGACTTTTCCGGTTGCCCAGGGTGAAGAAACTTTTTTTGTCATCATAATAAGGCGTTTTTTTAAGGGTGAAACATTGAATGCATTAACAATCAGATAGTCTTTTATTCCTGTTGATTCGGCAACGATCAGCTCGCGGTATCCGGTTACGGGTATTCCATTCCGGATCACCCCCTGATCAGCCAGGTACTCGTGAATGGTTTTTATTTCACGGCGAATCAGCCAGATGAACGGGTTAAACCAAAAGAGCGCCGTCCACAATTCAGTAAGGATCAGATCGGCTGAATGTCGCTGACGGATATGGACTTGTTCATGAAGCAGGATGGTTTGAATCGTACCCGGGTCTGTCACCGACCGCGGTACAAAAATCATATTGAAAAAGGAGAAGGGACCCGCATTCCCCGGAATCCGGGTGATCGGGATGTTGTTGGTAAGTTCCCGGTCACCTTTTGCAGCCATGACAAACAGATGGACGATCTGAAAGGTCAGCCGGAGCATCATGAAACAAGTTCCGGCGCCGGTCAGGAACATCACCTGGGAGGTGACCGACAAAACGGGATCTCCGGATTGTTGTACCGACTCCGGCATGATCAACACCGGATCGAGCATGGCCTGAAAAACAATGGCTGACGGGGATACCGGGGAAAACGCCGGAATGAACGGGATTAGCAGGGATACCAGGGGAATGGAGAGCAAGAAAAACCGGTTAATCTGGAAAAAGGTCTCCCTGCGAAGAAAAAGGAGGTAAAACAAAAACAGCGCTGCCATGCAGCACGACGATTTCAGAAGGTGGATCATCAGGTCATTCATGGCTTTGCTTTTTTTGGTGGTCGATTTCCTGATTGATAAGCTGTCTGATCTCTTCCAGTTCGCGAAGGGAGGGTTTTTCTTCCCGCGCAAAAAAGGAGGCGAGTGATTTGAACGAATTTTCGAAGTAGTTCTCGAGCAGGTTCCCCAGATAGTTTCGTTTGTAATCATTGCGGGAGATCAGGGGAAAGTATTCATGAGTCCGGCCGTAGGCTTTATGGTCGACGAACCCCTTCTGCTCCAGGATCCTGACAATAGTTGAAACGGTGTTGTAGGCAGGTTTCGGTTCAGGGAATCTTTGCAGGATATCATGAACCATTCCTTTGCCGACCTCCCAGAGCACTTGCATTACCTGCTCCTCTGCACGGGTAAGTTCGCGGATTTTATTTGACCGGTGTTTCATGGCGATGGGTTTTATTTATGGATATCTGTGGAATTCGTTTTTTGGCATAATCTGACTTCGAGATATGTTGTGCAGTCATTACCTTTGGTTCGGCAGCTTCAGGAGCAGCCTGTAAAAAATCCAGGTACCAGGGCAACGCTTTATCCGGGGCCTGAAGGTAGTAATCATACTGATAGGCAATCTTGAAGAGAATATCGGGATTGGAAGGAGTGGTTTCACGTGCCTTGATCAGCAGGGATAAGGCGGTATCAGACCGGTCCATCGAATTATATATGGAAGCGAGTTCCATGTACAGGGTGGCAAGAAAACTTTCGGATGGGAGTAACAGGGTCAGGGTCTTCTTCAACATGGTCAACCCAGAATCGAGGAGCATCGTGCGGCCAGCCGAGACGCCGCAATAAAAGCACACCTCCGCATCCGTTGTGTCCATGCTGAAGGCCTTTCTGAATCTTGGCTCCGCGAGGGCGTAGTTTTCGGTCTTATAATAACACAGGCCCAGGTATTTCATCACGAAACGGGAATCATCGCCTGCTTCCACGCTTTTCAGGAAGTAGTTTTCAGCAGTTTCGTAATCCTTCATCAGATAATGACAATATCCGGCCAACTTCAGTATCCCCGAATTCAGGGAGTCGTTTTGGAGATAGGCTGAAGCCAGCATGAGTGCAACCGGGAACTCTTTCTTTTTAAGGTACAGGTTGATCAGTCGGGATACTGTCACCGCATCGTCCGGATAGAGGGTCAGGGCTCTGGTATAATATAGAATAGCGGAATCAGCCATCTTTAATTCATTATAACAGTTACCGATCTGCCGGTTGACATAAACATTTTGAGTATCCGCCCGCCATAGCGGTGTCATCGTTTCCAGGGCGCTTTCATAATCCTCATGGTTGTAATAAAAATTGGCCAGTTGTAATGGGAAATACCGGTTCTCCGGTCGCAGCGCCATGATCTTTTTACAACTAAATACCGCCATTTCTTTATTACCAAGCTGACGGTAGTTGTTGAACATCTCATACCAGGCCTGAATATTAGTAGAATCGGATCTCACTACCCTGACCAGGGCATCATTGGCTTCCAGGAACTGACAGCGTGCAGAGAGCGCCTTGCTCTTGAGCATCCACAATTCAATGTTTGATGTATCGGATGCCAGAATGCGATCGGCGCGAAGAATGGCTTCATCGAAACGGAAGTTTTCCATCAAAAGTTTTACTTCAATGAATGCTTCCCGCTGTTGGCCATAAACACCTCGAACAGGTGCCAGGCAAATCTGCAACATCATTATAAGACACAAACACGGTGCAATATTTCGATGGAACAGTCTCATGAAACGGGGGATGTTGTATGACGAGACAAAGATATAACTAAAATTTTAGTTTGTCAACTAAATACTTAATTTTATGCCGAAGAATTGGGGTATTTCACCGGTAAAATTGACCAGTTTGCAGAAAAGAGAGAAAGTCAGTGGGGTGATGAGGTTGCGAAAGTAAAAACTTTCTATTCGCTATTCGCTCTTAAGAAAATAATTTTTAAATGACTGTATATCTGCTTATTATAAATTTTCTTATGATTATTACAAAACTTGTGTTGCATTAACTAATATCTAATCCCTGCTCCGACCAAAAGATCAGGGATTGACTGTGACGCTATCGACCAGGTACTTTGTATCGCCGCGCCACCAGAGGGCACCATTTTTCTCCTGGTAATGGAGGGTCAGAAAATATCCTTCCAGTTGTTCCATTTGTTTGGCAACTTTCTCATTGGCCACGGAGAAGAAGAATTTTTCTGACGCCAGGGTTACATTTTTGTTGCTTTGAACGCTGCTCATAATAAGTTCGCCCTCATAGGTCTTGAAAATAACACCCCGGTATGAGAATTTTTGTAGCAGTCCGGCACGGTGCCCGACCGAATAGGTGAAATAGAATTTCCAGTAAATAAAGATGGCGCCAACAATTACCACCACGGCGATAAACCAGACTAAAAATTTTCTCATTTCAGCACAATTTTAGGTTTATACAAACATACAAACTCGGGTCGGATTTATAAATAATATTGTGCATTTTTTACGAAATCATATAGGAAATCAAAATAATTTCTGAACTTCGCATGTTTCAAAATCCTACCGCATGGATTCACATTCTACGAATCTCACCTCCGTTTTTGAATCAGCCATCCGTAAAAACTGGGAGTTAATGTCGCTTTCGGATTATGGTGGAGAAACGAACACCTACCGGGAAGTAGGGCAAAAGATTGCCGGGATACAGGCCGTTTTCAGGGATTACGGAATTCGCAAAGGGGATCACATTGCGCTGTTGGGGAAAAATTCCGCATCATGGGGGATCATCTATATTGCCACAGTCACTTATGGCGCCGTGATTGTACCGATCCTTCCCGATTTCAAGCCGGCCGATATTCACTACATTGTGACCCATTCCGATTCGGTGTTGCTTTTCGTCGAGGATACCCTTTTCAAGGACCTGGATTTTGGTTCGATGCCATTACTCCACGCATCCCTCAGGATACAGGACCTCACGGTCCTTTCCGAACGCGGAACACCTGTAGCATGTAACAGGATCGATACCACGCAAATCACCCCGGATCAAATCATCTTTCCTACTTCCGACGGGGAAGATATTGCCGTGATTTCGTATACATCAGGAACTACGGGGTTTTCGAAAGGAGTTGTTCTTCAACACAAGAGTTTATTGGGGAACATCCTGTATGCCCAAAGGAATATGCCCCTTAATCCGCGCGACAAGATCCTTTCCTTCCTTCCACTTGCCCACACTTATGGATGTGCATTTGAATTTCTCTTCCCGTTCACTCTGGGCTGCTATATTACCTTTCTGACCAAGACCCCGTCGCCCAAGATCATTATGCAGGCCTTCCAGGAGATCAGGCCCGCCCTGATCCTCTCGGTTCCGCTGGTCATCGAAAAGATCTACAAGTCGCAACTGATCCCGGCCCTTCGAAAGCCGGCGGTTGCTGTCATGATCCACATCCCCTTTCTCAACAAGATCATTTACAAAAAGATCCGTGAGAAAATGTATGGGGTTTTCGGAGGCAATTTCAGAGAACTGATCATCGGTGGTGCGCCATTCAACCCGGAAGCAGAACGGTTTTTCAGAAAGATGCGATTCCCGTTCACCGTAGGATACGGCATGACTGAATGTGGTCCGCTGATCTCCTATGCTTCGGGGAAAACCACGGAGCTGGGAGCTTCGGGCCGTGTGGTCAATGAACTGGAGATCAAGATCGACTCCGACGATCCCTTCCGTAAATCGGGAGAGATCATGGTTCGCGGCAACCATGTTATGCTGGGCTATTACAAAAATGAAGAAGCCACCAAAGCCGTAATCAATGATGAAGGATGGCTCCATACAGGCGACCTGGGGGTTATGGATCACAAAGGCAATATCTTTATCAAAGGGCGAAGCAAAAGCATGATCCTTGGAGCATCGGGAAAAAATATCTATCCCGAGGAGATTGAAGCGATGCTGAACAACCGGTTCATGGTCATGGAATCGCTGGTTATCGACCGCGACGAACGGCTTATTGCCCTGATTTATCCCGACTATGACGCGGTCGAAAAGGCAGGGCATAAGCGCGAAGATCTTCCCGCAATTTTTAAGGAATACCTGCACGATCTTAACCACCGGCTTCCGAAATACATCCGCGTGGTCGACTTTGAAATCGTTCCCAATGAGTTTGAAAAGACACCCAAGAAAAGTATTAAGAGGTTTCTTTACAAATAACAGGTTGGACGAAGAGTCGGACGAAGAGTCGGACTGGCGGACAAGTGGACTGGTTGGAAAAATCCCGGACACTGAGCGTAGTCGAAATGTCGGGTATTACATTGATTTAGCCTTTCGTAGTGAACCCATCAATCCGTCTTCAGTCTTCAGTCCGTTCTTCGATCGCTTGTCCGTTGGTTTCGTGGTGCAATAGTGCAATGGTGCCGTGGTGGCATGGTGGCATGGTGAAAAGAATTCAAAATCAGGCATTAGGCATTGGACATTAGCCATTAGGGAAAAAATTCACTCATTCACTCATTCACTCATTCACTCAATCGATAAATCAATCAATCATTCAGTCAGTCAATAAAGTTTCAGTTTTTCCGTTTCAATATTCAAAAAATAAGTAACCTATGAAGAACTCTGTTTTGCGTTGTTTTTGTCTGATTGCCCTATTCCTGCTGCCTGTTGCAGCCACCCTGGCTCAGGAGTTCAAGATGAACGAGATGCCTCCGTTTGATCCGAAAGTAAGAACGGGTGTCCTCGATAACGGGATGCGATATTTTATAAGGGCCAATAAGCTGCCTGCCAACCGGGGAGAATTTTATATTGCACACAATGTCGGCGCCATCCAGGAGGAGGATGACCAAAACGGGCTGGCTCATTTTACCGAACACATGGCTTTCAACGGTACGGCCAATTTCCCCGGCAAAGGACTTCTCGATTACCTGGCTACCATCGGTGTGAAATTTGGCACGAATGTCAATGCAGGCACCGGACTGGAACGAACCGTTTACAACCTGTCGAATGTTCCCCTGACACGTGAAGGAATCATTGACACAGCCCTGTTGATTTTGCATGACTGGTCGAATTATATCTCCTTTGAATCCGCCGAGATTGAACTGGAACGCGGAGTGATCCGGGAAGAATGGCGGATGTATGGTTCAGCGGGTGAACGCATGAATAATGAACTTGCCCCGATCATCTACCAGGGATCGAAATATGCAAAGCGGAACGTCATTGGCGATACGGCCGTCATCAACCATTTCAAACATGAAACCATCAGGAACTTCTACAAGAAGTGGTACCGGACCGATCTGCAGGCAATTGTTGTTGTCGGCGATTTCGATGTGGATGCGGTGGAAGCCAAGGTGAAAAAACTGTTCAGCGCGATTCCGAAAGTAGAAAATCCTGCGCCCAAAGAGGAATACGATGTTCCTGACAACACAGATCCTTTGATCGGCGTGGCTTCCGACAAAGAAGCAACCGCGACAATCGTGAACGTAAGCTTCAAGCACAAGGCCATTCCCGAAAATGATAAAAATCTGGGATACATGCGGCTACAATTGATCAGGTCACTGATCAATTCCATGTTTGGACAGCGCATGTCCGAACTTGCCAACAAGGAAAATCCGCCGTTCCTGTTTGCCCGGAGTTATTACGGATCCTTTACCCAGACCAAAGATGCCTTTACCGCGACCGCTCAGGCATCAAACAACCAGTCGCTTAAGGCACTAACGGCTTTGCTGACCGAGATGAACAGGGCCGGGGTTTACGGCTTTACGCCCGGTGAGTTCGACCGCGCCAAGGCAGATATGAATCGGCAGTATGAGTCGCGATACATGGATCGCGACAAGCGAAAAAACCGGGAGCTGGTTTATCCCAACATAGCCTGGTTTATGAATCGAACACCCAATCCGGGTCTTGAGTTCGAGTACAATTTTGTCATGGCCGAACTACCCGCGATCACCCTGGAAGAGGCCAACGCGGAGGTTAGAAAATACCTGCGTAAAGACAACCAGATCATTACGGTGACCGGCCCCGACAAGCCCGGAGTGACCCTTCCCTCCAGGGATGAGATCCTGAACGTAATCCAGACCTGCAGTGAGATGAAAATCGATCCTTATGTGGATGCGCTTTCGTCAAAAAAACTGATTGACCGGCAACCGACACCCGGCACGGTTGTCAAATCGACCGATAACGAGGCCTTTGGCACCATCGAATGGGTTTTGTCGAATGGCATCCGGGTGGTTTTCAAACCTACCGATAACAAAGAAGATGAATTGATAATCCGCGGATTTTCACCCGGCGGGATCAGCCTACTCCGTGATGACCTGGTTCATCCGGCCGAACTCTTTTCCAGCGCGGTAAACCAGATGGGACTCGGACCCTTTTCAAGGACCGACCTGATCAAGCTTCTTGCCGGTAAGCGAGCCAGCCTCCAGCCCGGACTTTCGAGCGAACAGGAAATGATCAATGCACGAACCTCCCCGAAAGACCTGGAAACTGCGCTCCAATTGATCTATGTCTTTTTCACCAATCCCCGCTGGGATGAAACCGATTTTAAGACCTGGCTTGACCGGTTGAAATCGAATTATATCAATGCCGCATCCGAACCCCGTGCGGCTTTCAGCGATACCATCGCGGTGATGATGAGCAACCACCATCCGCGTGCTGTTCCCATCTCCTATAAAACCCTGGACGATATCACCCTGGACAAACTGAAAACGGTTTACAAGAAATCCTTTGCCGACGCGGGATCCTTCACCTTCCTTTTTGTCGGGAAGATCGATCCGGCCGGGCAGAAATCCCTGGTCGAAAAATACCTGGGATCACTGCCTACCGAGAACACGAACAAAAAATGGAAGGATGACGGTGTTAGGCCCCCGGCCGGCAAGGTTGTCAATGATTTTAACCGGGAAAACAAAACACCGCGCACTTCTATCTTCGTGAACTTTAACGGCCCGGTCGAATATACACCGGCTAATAAATTACTCGGAGCAGCTCTTCGTCACATCCTGGAACTTCGGTATGTACAGTCGATACGCGAAGATGAAGGGGGAACTTACAGTGTCAGGGCATCCTGGAGTCTTGAAAGATATCCGGAACCGGGATTCCTGCTGAATGTCAGCTTCGACACCGATCCGGCAAAAGCCGACAAACTCATCGAAATCGTCCATCGTGAAATCAACAAAATCATTGAAAAAGGCCCGACCGACGTGGATCTGCAAAAAGCACGTGAATACCTGTTAAAGCAACGGCCTGAGGATATGAAAGAAAACAGCTGGTGGTCCAATATCCTGTTTGATCAATATTTCTACGGATTAAACTATCTTAAAGGTTATGAGAAGATGGTATTGGGACTGAACCTGAAATCGATTCAGGAATTTGCATCAAAAACACTGAGCAAAGGCAATGAAGTACAGGTAGTCATGAGACCTGTTGTAAAGGAATGAGGGTGTGAGGGTAAGAGGGTTTGAGGGAATAAGGAATTTCCATTCTTTTTGTTACTTTTACCTGAAAAACAGATTTTATGGAGACAAAAGGATTTAAGAACTGGTGGTTCCTGGCCCTGAACGGTCTGGTGCTGCTGATTTTCGGGTTGCTGATACTGTTCTTCGATCAGGAACAGATCAAACAACTAATCCATTACTTCGGAATCATCGTATTGGTTATCGGTGCGATTTTGTTGTTGTTCGGCATCAACAACATCAGGCGGGATAAATCGGGGACCGTAATTCTCATCGAGTCGATCGCCGCAATCGCGATCGGGTTGGCATTTATATTTTACCCGCAGGCATCGCTTGCCCTGTTCCTGATCATGACCGGTATCTGGATCATCATCGTCGGGATCATTCAACTGGTAATCCTGGTTAACATCAAGCGCATGCTCAACAATAAGAATATCCTTCTTATTAACGGGTTATTGACGGTCGGACTGGGTGTTGCCCTGCTTTTCAATCCCTTTTTATGGGGGGTATTCCTGATCAAACTGATCGCGGTGATGGCAGCCTTATTCGGTTTGATTCTGATCTGTTTTTCATTTATCCTGCGTACCGTTAAAAAGATTGAGGAGACTGAAAAAACAGTTACCCCGAACAACTGAACATGAAGCGGATAACAGGCCTGATATTGATATTTTATCTTGTGGCAGGATGGGTTCAGGCACAACACTATTTCACCCGGACTTACACCGTTGCCGACGGACTCCCGGCTACTCCGGTATTCAGCCTCACGCAGGATACTTCAGGGGTTATGTGGTTTGCCACGAGATCGGGAATATCAAGTTATGACGGAACAGAATGGCACAATTACACCCGTAAGGAAGGGCTAAGCTCCTACGGGTATGCCTGGGTTCATTGTGATGAAAAAGGGATGATCTGGGCCTTCCCGAATAACGGCGATCTGATTGCGGATTACTTTGACGATAAGGGCTGGCACAGGTACCCGGCCACCGGATCACCTGCCTGGGCCAATTCCTATTGTGATTTCGGGATATACTATGAGGACGGGGCTCCCGTGTTGGTTGCAGCATCCTATGATTCCGGAATATTCATTTGCCGGAACCGGAACTGGCGCCGTCTGAGACCCGGAATAGAAATTCCCTGCAGGAACTTCTCCGGGTTGAGCATCCATAACAATCAGATCTATTGTGCCACGAACCAGGGTGTTTATGTCATCAAAAAGGATAAATGGTATCCTTTTTCACCGAAGGTCAAACTACCTTCAATGGATATTGCCGCAGTCCTGGCTGTCAAAAATCCGGCTCCTTCAGATCCCCGGGTGCGGGTATGGCTTATGGGTGAAAAATGGATTGGATATATCGAGGAAAACCGGTTTACGCAGATTGTCCCGGATTACAAATTCAGCCTCCGGCAACAACAAGAATACTCCTTTATCACTGCTGATGCGGTTGGGAATATCTTTTTCGGAAGTCCATATTATGTCTACTATTATAGAATTTCCTTTGACAAATTATTGATTTTTAATCACAAAAACAGTCTTATCGCCGAAGGGGCCACTGCTGTTTTAATGGACCGGGAGCAAAACACCTGGTTTACCGGATACCGGGGAATCACCTGTATTCCGGCGCCCCGGTTCGTGCACTATACCATAAATGAAGGACTTTACGACAACGAGGTTTCGGCTGCGTTAGAACTCAGTCCCGGAGTCTTTGTATTCGGACACAACGGGGTACTCTCCTTTCTGAAGAATGACAAATTCGATTACCTCAATCTCGATTACAAAGGATCCAGCGGAATCCATGAAACCAGGATCATGGATCTGGATTTGGACCGGGCCGGAAATCTCTGGGTCGCTGCTTCTTCATTAGGCATTGCAAGGATTGATAAAAACAGAAAGATCACCTGGTATAAGCCCGATTATTCCAATCGGCAGACCTATATTTCGGTGCTGGTGGCCGGCGATGGAACCATTTATGCCGCTTCCCTAAACCGGTTATACAGGCTCCAAAATGATCATTTTGTGAAGGTCTCCGTACCGGTCGACACGTTGTTTAAAATTCGTAAACTGTTTAAGGGAAAAGGAAAAAGTATTTTTCTGGGGTCATATATTTCCGGATTGATCGAATTGGAACCCAACGGCACCCCGAAATTGTACCAGGCTTCTGGAAGAAACGGCAACAGCATTTTTTCTTTGTACCTTGATTCACAAGATCGTTATTGGGTCGGAACCGCGGATGGTTTATACCGGATTGAGGGCTCAGGTCTGGTAAAATATCTAAAGGGAGATTTTCGTATCGATGATCCGGTGTACCTGAACCTTGAAGATGATCTGGGTCGTCTCTGGTTCGGGACCAACGTCGGCATTTATCGCTGGGATGGCGGCCGGCTGGATCATTTCATGATTAAAGACGGACTCACCGGGCTCGAAGTGAACCGGGATGCCGGTTTCATCGATACCAAAAACAACATCTGGTTCGGAACCATCAACGGGGTGACCATTTTCCAGCCCGAATATGATTACGACCTGCGCCAGGTACCACCTCCCAAGGTAACCCTGAAATCCATGCTGATCAAGTCTGATACGATATTGCCATTTGATAATGTGACCCTTTCTTCAGATCAGAATACACTCAATTTCAATTTCAGAGCAGTATCGTTCATTGATGAAGGACAGGTATTCTACAAATGTTTTTTAGAGGGGTATGATCAGGACTGGTCGGCCGAGTTCCACCAGGTCGACCATGTTTACCGGTATCACAACCTTCGTCCCGGAACTTATCGTTTTCACGTGAAAGCCCGGAATGCACTTGGTATCTGGAGTGAACCCGTCAGTTCCGGGACCATCCGGATCCGGCAGCCTTTCTATTTTCAAATCTGGTTTTTGGGTATGTGCCTGGTAGGTCTCGGTTTGATCATCTATGCCATTGTGAGATATTTCCTGATGACACGCTACAACCTGCGGTTGGAGCAAACTGTGGCGGAACGAACCAACGAACTAAGGCTGTCAGAACAGAAATTGCTGCAAAGTAACCAGGCTAAAGACCGGTTTTTCTCAATCATCGCCCACGATCTCAAGAATCCCTTCAACGCCATCCTGGGGTTTCTGGATATACTGACCGATAAAAGTTATCTCCTTACGAAACAGGATCAGGAACGGATCATCGGGAACATAAAAAATGCCGCCAACCATACAGCTGATTTGCTGGAGAATCTGTTGGCATGGTCGCGTACCCAAAGAAAAGAGATAACCCTGACCCGCGAAACTTTTGACCTGACCGTGTTGGTCAGGGAAAACCTGAGGTTGATGGAACCCTCAGCAAAAAACAAAAACATCACACTCGACCTGACTACCGGAGGATCATTCACTGTTTTTGCCGACCGTAATATGATTAACACCGTGGTGCGTAACCTCGTTACCAATGCAATAAAGTTTACCTTTCCCGGGGGGCATATCCGGGTCACCATCCGGCAAAATCACGAGGAGATCCTTACCACCGTTACTGATAATGGGTGTGGAATGTCGGAACAGATTGCCGGAAAATTATTTAAGCTTGATGAACAGGTCTCTTCCCCGGGCACGAACAATGAAACCGGAACAGGTCTGGGGCTGATCCTTTGTCATGATTTCATCTCCCTTCATCAGGGCCGGATGTGGGTCGAGAGTGAACTGGGCGTAGGTAGTTCTTTTCACTTCACCCTGGCGCTATCGTGAACCCGAACCTTCCGGTTCAGGCAGTATACCGTTTATTGAAAGACCACCTTGACCCGTTCTGTGGTCTCCGATGAACCGAATTTCAAGATACAAACAGTCTCTGTTTCAAGGTTACCGAAAATCTGATTACGGTCGACGGTCATGGTATGAGTCCCCGGTTTCTTTTCTTCCAGTATTCTTGAATAAAGCACTTTTCCCGTGATGTCGGTAATTTCAATGGTAACCGTTGAAGCCTGCTGCAGCCGGTATGCGATATTCAACTTATCGGGGCAGGGATTCGGAAAGACTTTTATCTTTTGAAGCAATCCGGCTACGCCTGGTTTTACCGAAATGATGGTCGAATCGTATCCCCCGGAGAGGCAATAGACAGCTCCGTTGCGGCCGCCGATCACTGCCTCCATGGTGCTGTCACCCACAATATCCGGGATGGCATCAAGGGCATCGATGGGGGTGCTGCTCCCAGTTTCCTTCAGGATCTCACCATTGGGGCCATTTAAAAAATAGACTCTGTTATCCTGGTAAAGGGTTCCGATACAGACATCATTGTAACCATCGAAAGTGATGTCGCCCATATTGGTCACATTCCACGATTTATCCGACAGGGGTTGTTGCCAAATCAGGGCGTTGGTGTATCCGTCGACAATGACTCCTTTGGCGCCGCTGAAACCAACAATGAAATCAGGATGGGTATCCTTGTTGACATCGCCCACATCTTCAAACCGCAGCAGAAGGGTATTGTTCTGGACCACGCAGGTACTGACCTGATTACCCGAAACGGCGTTGTGAAAATGAACCAATCCTTCATAGTCACCGGAGGCCACATCACGGATCCCGTCGCCCGTTACATCGTCGATCTGGATTAAGGCCCAAACAGAAGTTCCCTGCGGGTAAGAGGTCCAAAGTATGGATCCGGTGGCTCCGTTGATACCATACACCTTCGACTGAGTTTCGTTAGCATTCGAGGCGCCCGCAATCACATCGGGTTTCCCGTCGTTGGTGAAATCATCAACCCCGATCACCGAAAAAACAGGTCCACCGGTCGGGCAAATCCAAAGCGGTAACCCGGTAAGGCCGTTCAGGCAAAAAACACAGCGGGGACCCGTTCCGTTTCCGTCGTCGCCCGCGCAGCCGAGCACATCATTAACGCCGTCGTTGTTATAATCGTACTTGTTATCGACTTGGTAAACCCAGCCGCCGTCACCGATCGCATGGGTGTCGTAGCGCCATAACGGCGAACCGGTTTTCCCCGACAGGATCCGGATGGAACGATCGCCCCCGGTGGTTCCGATCACCACATCTTCATAGCCGTCGTTGTTGATATCCTGAATGACTGAAAGAGCATTCTGGGTATAGACGTTTCCCGAATAGATCTCGGTTGCCCACATTACGTCAGCCTCCCCGGAGGAATTTCCGTTCAAACACCTGACATAATTATCTTCCGAGCATATTATAACATCATCGACGCCATCACCGGTAATATCGCCGATCGGATGGATGGCCTTGGGACTGTTATCAAATCCTGTTGTGATCAGATAGCTCCACAACGGTGTACCGAGCGGATACTGCGTATCAACACCCAATCCCGTCAGGTTTACAGGGAAAGGATTCTGGGTGGGGTCATTCGACCCGATATTCAGTATACCCGAGTAAAGATCACCGGCTTCCGGGTGAAACCAGACGCCGATCAGGGATGTTTGCAGAGGTATAAGCGAGATCGGCAGTACAAGGTTCTGGTCGATAATGAAATGGGGATCATCTATCGACAGGGATGAGATTACCAGGTTCTGGTTGCCGTCGTTGGTGACGGGCAGGTACCACCGGCTGTAGGATCCCATCCGGCGCTGGCCCCAATCGTGTGAAGTTTGCTGAATATTCAGGTGTGGTCCCGTAAACACAGCATTTCCCGTCAGTGTCACCGTAACCGACGGATGTATGGGGTCGTTCGAATTGATGTTGATCGAGGTGTTCAGGGGACCCGCGGTAACCGGTTGGTAAATCAGCGGAACATTTATTGAGCCTCCGGGCGTTATGGTAGCAGGCAGGGTGAGGGTTGTTGATATGGGATCTCCGGTGAGAATATCGATACTGGTTATGCTCAGATTGGCGGTTCCGGTATTTTGCACCTGGCAGTTCCACGATGCCGAACTGCCTATTGCCACCGTCCCGTAATCGTGTGAAGTAACCGGGATATTGATCGCTGGGGTTCCGGCGCCCAACAAGTCAACCTTGTAAAGGGTACTTCCACCTCCCAACGGACCGTCGCAGTACCACAAATAGGTTCCGTCGTACACGATGCCCGATGGCTTTGAGCCTTGTGAGGCATGGCTCTCCAGCACTGTTCCGGTTGACGATACTTTGTAGAGCATATTGGCATTGTAATCGGCAATCCAAAGGTTGCTGCCATGCATACAAATATCCCAGGGTTGGTTTGCCGGCGGGGTGAATTGTGACAATACCGTTCCGGAAGAATTGATGTGATACACCGTTCCCGGATCAGGATAATAGGTACACACCCAATAACTTCCGTTATCATATGCGATTCCCGACATATAATGGTTCGGAAGGGTGAGGTTTGACACCAACGCCCCCGCCATGGTGAATTCCAGCGCTGTTGAGGGCTGCGAAGAACTTGAGGGTTGGTTGATCGTCACCAGGTTGGGAGTTTTATAAGTTAATCCATAAGCATCGCCAAAAGGCCCGGAACAGAGCAGGGTGTTCGTCCCCGACGATGGGCTGAAACGGTAAATTTTATCCCCGTCGGAACCGTAAATCCCGAAGTAAATGTACGTACCGTCCCAGGCCAGTCCCGATGCTTTTCCCGGGATCGAATAGGAGGCCACAATGGACCAGGATGCGGGGCTGCCAGGGAAGTCGGGCGTCTGGGCCTTCAGGCTGCCGATTGAAAGCAAACATCCTGTTACACAATAAAATACAACTTGTAGAAGCGTTTTTAATTTCATAAAGGTGTTTGTTAATGAACAGACCGCATTTTGAGACTAAAGATAAGCAATTATTTCTTCCTGAAAAATTCAGTCACCTGAAATCTTGATACCTGACTCTGATTTTAGGATTAATCCAAAAAATTTCTATTTTCGCAATAGTGTCATGCATGTGCAGGGCCAAAACAAAACAACCATGATTTTTTCGGTAAAAAGATCTTTTCATGAAGACTGGATGGCAGTATTTGCAGGATTCATAATCATTGCACTCACGGTCCTGATCTATGAATATGTGCCGTCGCTACCCATGTTGTTTAATCCCAAGGAAAAATGGAGTGGAACGGAATTCCTCACAGGATTTTTATCCCGTCCGAACCTGTTGCGGATCGTTTACATTTTCCTGGCATTCGCGATTCTGGCCTGGGGCGGGTTGAAACTTGCCGGGAAACCGACCAACCGTTTTTTCGGTTCATTCGCCGTCATCACTTTGCTCGCCGTGATTGCCCAGGTGGTTTCGACCCACACATCGGTCAAAGCGCTGAGCCTCGAAACGGTGTTTTTTTCGATCCTGATCGGCTTGTTGATCAGCAATACCATGAAACTTCCCGGTTGGATCAAACAGGCTGTTCACAGCGAATTCTATATTAAAACCGGGCTGGTACTCCTGGGGACTACGGTTCTTTTCAGCAATATCATGAAAGCCGGGGCGCTTGGACTTGTTCAGGCCCTGGTTGTGGTTATTTCAGTATGGTACCTGGCCTTCTGGATTGCACGCAAAATGAAGGTTGATCCGGAGATGTCGACGATGCTGGCCTCTGCGGTGTCAATCTGCGGAGTTTCGGCTGCCATCGCTACCTGCGGAGCGATCAAAGGAGACAATAAAAAGCTTTCGTACGTGATCTCCCTGGTTTTGATTGTCGCCATTCCGATGATGATCCTCATGCCCTACCTTGCCAAGTGGATGGGACTCACGCAGGAGGTCGCCGGGGCCTGGATCGGGGGCACCATTGATACGACCGGTGCGGTAGTGGCTTCGGGAACTGTCATCGGCGAAACGGCTCAGAAATATGCCGTAATTATCAAATCGGCCCAGAATGTTCTTTTAGGCCTTGCCGCTTTCGCGATCTCTATCTACTGGTCCTATTCCGGGCAGGGCGCCACGGTTGAAAAGCCAACGGCCCGGATTATCTGGGACCGGTTTCCCAAGTTTGTCATCGGTTTTATACTGGCTTCGGTACTGTTCTCTTTTTTTCTGAATCCTGAAACCGTGAAACAGGCAGGCGATACCATCAAGGGGTATCAGAACATCTGGTTCAGTATCGCATTTGTCTGTATCGGCCTGGAGACCCGTTTCAGTGATATTTTCAGCGCCACAAACAGGAAACCAATGTATGCTTTCCTGCTGGCTCAATTGTTTAACATCGTGATCACCTTCGTGGTGGCCTGGCTTCTTTTCAATTTCTGATTACGGAAAGAAATTCGGATTTGACTTACGGTTCAACCCATATTACCGAGTTTCCGGTGCCATATTCATTGTCTTCCCACAGCTCGTTCGCCGGATCCATGATCCATTTCCCGTCGACCACGAATTTATAGGAATATTTTCCCGGTTGAAGGTAGATGGAAAAGTTCCAAATGCCATCCTTTCTGTTCATCCGGTATCCGGTTTGGCTCCACCCGTTAAAATTTCCGGACAGACAGATTTCGCGGGCGCCTGAAAAGCCCTTCAGGGTAAATGTGTAGTTCGGTTTCACGGCGAGGAATGAATTGGTGAAATCTCCGGTGCCTGTGGTATTGGGATTGGCGGGATCGATCATCCATCTTCCGTCGACGATATATTTATACTCGTAATTTCCCGGGCCGAGCACATAGGGAAGTTCCCAGCCATTCCGGATACGGGTCATGAACAATTCTCCCTGATTCCATCCATTGAAATTCCCGGCAAGGACGATGTTTTGGGCATCCTGATAACCGTTCAGCCTGAAGATCATGGTATCACCGATACTGAAAAAGGAATTCAGATTACCCATTCCGTCGGGACGGTTTACTTTGCATGCCGGATCGTTGATCCAGTTGTTATCGACGATGAATTTATAGGCATGGGTCCCTTCCCGGATATAGGCCGATAGCACCCAGGAGCCGCGATAGGGAATCATTTTTAATTCATTCGTCCTCCAGTTATTGAAACTGCCTGCCAGAATCACGGATTTCGCTGATGGATAACCACGCAGGATGAACCTGTAATTGTAACAGAAGAACACGGAATTAAAACCACCGTAGGTATCATTTTCACGGAGTTTGTTATAGGGATCGGAGCTCCATTTCCCGTCGACAATGAATTTGTAGGTGTACTTGCCGGGAGCCAGCCGGAGGGTTACCGTCCAGCCCGAATCGGTTTTCAGCATCGGTGTCTGCATGGTACTCCAGTTGTTGAATGATCCTGAAAGATAGATGGTCCGTGCATTTTGTCGTCCCGGAAGAAAAAACCGGATCCGGTTATTCCCGGCCTGTATGACTGTATTAAAAGTAAGGCGGTTTACACCATAGGGTTCCGATTCGCGCAGCGCAGAAGCCGCGATCCGTAGTTCCTTATCGTCGACCAGGATGATCTCATTACGGTTATAACGCTGGTCTGTTGCCCCGGTCGATTTTTCCAGATCGAAACGGGTCGCGTCGACTTTTCGGATGGTCCAGGCGCTCCCTTTGATGACCAGGCTTGTTTTTCCGGAGAATGCTCCGGCTATCAAGGCGCTGTCAAGGTCGAAAATAGTCGAAACTTCCTTGATCTGAGACGCATTCCACCGCCTGTCGATGGTAAAGACCATCTTGCCGTCATCGAGGCGGCAAACCTTAGCCGGATCGTACTGAGCCCGGGCCCCGGGTACGAATACCGCCATCAGAAACAGGATTATCAACACGTGCAGGTTTCTCATCAGGGTTGCTCCTTGTTATAACAAATTCCGATTTCTCTCTTTATCAAATTAAAGGAGAACTTGCCTTTTCTGAAAAAATCGAATCCCAGCATGCCGTCAATCCGGGTTCCATAATAATCCGACATGGAAGAAAGGTCGGTCAGGATAGTTTCCATCGGACCGATTTTCCGGCTGCCTACCATGAAGTCGTTCAGTATTCCGTAAAGAACCTCTTTTTCTCCGGAACCCACACCACGCAGAGTCGACCTGCGTGTGATGGTTATCGTGCTCAGTACTTTTTTCGGGGTGCCGAGGTCAATCACATTGGATTCAGCCCCCGTATCAAGACAGAAATAAAGTGGCCGTCCTGCAATATTCGCGGTCATGAACATGATATTGCGGTGCCGTTCCAGTTTCTGAATCTGATCAAACTTCATCGCCGGCCGGGTAGCTGCCAAACGGTTGCCATTCCTGTCGGTCCGGTAAATCTGAAGTTCATTTCCTTCAACGTCGAGCACCATTTCGTACTCTTTCAGGATGGCCATCCCAAGAAGTCCGAGGATCTTTACACCCCTCCTGTTTTCAAGATGACCCAGGGACGCCAGGTCGGTCATGACGCCAGTGACTGTGATTTCCGAAAACCGGAGCGTGCTTATTCTGGTCTTTTCAACCGTCCCCGCGGTTCCGGTGATGCCTCCAGCCTCCCGTGAAACAGTAGTGGAATAATTTCGAAAATAGGTCTTGTTCAGAACCAGCTCCTCTGCTCCCGTATCGAGGATCAGGTTTCCCGTGATGTTATCGATGATCCCTTCAACCAGGATCAGCCTTCCCGCCCGTTTAAGCGGAATGGTAACACCGAGAAAAGTTCCCGATGGATCATAAACAGGGCTTCCGGTCACTTTCAACATCCCGATCTTCAGGCAGGATGGTGCTTTCGCCCCGGGGAGGGCGACACTGCATGGCTGTAAGCCCAGGTTCAGTGTCAGCAGAACGAACAATACCAAAAATCCAAAACGAAGTTTCCTGACCATGGGTCTGTTTCAAAAAGAAGCTGCTACTCCTGGTTCAGAATAATCAGTTTTTTTATGATACGGGTTTGATCCCATTGCAGGATCAATTGATACAACCCTGCGGGAGGGTTCCCCAATTCAACACCCAGTTTCGTTTCTTCTTTTAATTCAAACTGCTTGACAATCTGTCGCTTGTGCCCAAGATTATCAGTCAGCCAGATATCGAGCGAAGCTCCGCAACGGGTTCCTGCCAATTCAAGAGTAATATTGTTATCGGCGGGATTGGGATAAACCTGACAGCGGATCACTTCCTGTGCACCCACCCCAACCGGATAAACTCCGATGACATTGGAAGGATCGGAAGCGCATCCGTATGGACTGGCAATCACGAAGTACTGTCCGGGCACATAGGCTACATACTGTTGCGCCGTGGCCCCGGGTATGGGTTGATTGTCGCGGTACCATTGGTTGCCCGCAGGTGCGCTCGACACCAGTGTATCGGGTTCGATTACAGTCACAACAGGTGCATCCGGATAGGGATGCACCGAAACATGCAGAACGGGCGAATAGGGTCCGTTACCGCATGTGTTGATCCCGAATACGGAGATATTTCCCGATTGTGCATTTTCCCCGTAGTTGACTGTAATGATGTTGGTGTTGGCTCCGCTGGTAATGGTCGCGCCGGCTGGTACTGCCCAGTCATAACCGGTGGCTTCCGGTATCGGATTAACCGAATAGACTACTCCTGTAAGGGGTTTACAGATCAGCGTATCGCCCGCGACCGGTCCGGGTGTTCCGGGTATGGAACGCACCAGGACTGCCAGCGATGAAAGCAGTGAGTTACAGCCGGCAGGAGTGGTATATGTTACTGTCACGGTTTGTGCGCCGGGAGCCGTCCAGTAGATCTGAACATTACGGGTTCCCTGTCCACCGACAATGATCCCACCCGAAGTGACGGTCCACAGGTAGTTCAGCATACCCTGTTCAGTCAGGTAGGAATAATTTCCCGATGTCATGCATGGATTGGTATTGCCGGTGATGGTGGGAACCGGTACGGCATTAACTGTCACCGGCAGATTCGTGGGTATGGCGGCGTTACATCCGTGGGCGTCGGTATAATTAACCGAGACCCCTTGAACTCCGGCAATAGTCCAGTTCACCGTGATCATGTTGGTTCCGGTCCCCGAAGTGATCAGGCCGCCTGCCGTCACACTCCACAGATAATTGATCATGCCCCCCTCTGTCGAATAAACCACACCCGTGGCGCCCGAGCACAGCGAAGTGGCGCCCGAGATGGTTGGCACCGGTTGGGAGTACACCGTAACGGTGCGCGTGGAAGGAGTGGCAGCCGTGCATCCGTTGACATTTGTATAATTTACCGTGACCGTCTTTGGTCCGGCAGTAGTCCATTGCACCTGGATCGAATTGCTGCCACTACCCGAAAGGATAGTCCCTCCGGCTGAAACAGTCCATTGATAACCCGTCATCCCTGCTTCGGTGGTATGGGTGGTGGTACCTCCAAGACACGACAGACTGCTTCCCGTTATCGTGGGAACGGGCAACGCATGAACCGTAACGGTTTTCATGGTCGGTTGACCGGCAGAACAACCGTTGCTGTTTGTATAATTCACCGTAACGCTCTGTGTTCCGGCTGTAATCCAGGTTACTGTGATAATGTTTGTCCCCGTACCGGCCGTTATGGATCCACCGGGTGAGATGCTCCACAGGTAATTTACAAATCCGGGATCGGTGCTGTAGGCAACACCCGTCGTTCCTGCACAGGCGGAGGAGATCCCCACGATAACAGGATTCGGTGACGATTGAACGACTACCGACTTCAGGGTAGGTGCAGCCGCGGTACAACCATTTGCATTGGTATAATTCACGCTGACCCACTGGGATCCGGCCGTGTTCCAGGCAACAGTAATGCTGCTTGTATTGGTGGTGGTTGAAGTGAGAATGGTTCCCCCCGGGGATACATTCCAGATATAATTGGTCATTCCGGGATCGGTGACGTATACATTATTGATTGATCCGGCACAAGCCGTGGCGTTCCCGGTTAGTACCGGCACCGGAAGCGGATTGATGGTGGCTCCGAACTGTGTCGGCGCCGATGCTGTGCAACCTGCCGGATTGGTGTAATTTACCGAAACCACCTGTGGAGTCAATGTGTTCCAGGTTACTGTGATGGTCTGGGTTCCTGCCCCGGAAGTTATGGTTCCACCCGATGTAACGGTCCAGAGGTAATTGCTCATTCCAGGTTCCGTTGAATATACGTTCCCTGCCGATCCCAGACAGGTTGTGCCGTTTCCGATAATGGAAGGAACCGGTAATGCGGAAACAGATATGGTCTTGAGGGTGACTTGTTGCGGATAACATCCGTTGGGGTCCATATAACTTACCGTAATGGTTTTGGTCCCGGCCGTTGTCCACGACACGACAATGGAGCGGGTACCGGCTCCCGCGATGATGGTCCCTCCGGTACTGACCGTCCACTGATACGAATTCATTCCCGGTTCGGTGATAAAAGTTGTAATCCCGTTGACACAGGCAACAGGATCATTCGTGATGGTTGGTACCGGTAATGGATGAACTGTTACCGTTTTTTGCGAAGGCGTCAGGGCAGTGCATCCGTTGAGGTCGGTGTACGAAACCGTGATCGACTGGGTTCCTGCCGAAATCCAGTCAACAGTTATGGCATTGGTACCGGCTCCGGATGTTATGATCCCGCCGGGGGTAATGGTCCAGGAATAAGCGCTCATTCCTGCTTCGCAGTAGTAAACCGCCGTAGTTCCGTTACAGAGTTGCGACAGTCCGGTAATCACGGGGACCGGGGCGGCTGCTACAACCACGTTTTTAACTGTGGCCGTTGCGGCCTGACATCCCGCAGGATCGGTATAATTCACCGAGATCCATTGATTCCCCGGTACCGACCAGGTTACGGTAACTGTTGCAGTTCCTGATCCCGAAGTAATGGTTCCTCCTGCAGAGATCGTCCAAAGATAATTCTGCATTCCGGGATCGGTTGTGTAAACTACGCCGGTCGTTTGTTGGCAGCTCTGAAAGGGTCCGTCAATCCAGGGAACCGGAGCGGTTGTAATGGTGACATTTTTGATGGTCGGAGTAGCTGCGGTGCATCCTTTCTGGTTTACATAATTTACGCCAACGGTATGAGATCCGGCACTATACCAGATCACGGTAATTGAATGGGTTCCGGCGCCTGCAGTGATCACACCGGATGTCGAAACATTCCAGGCATATGCAGCCATTCCGGTTTCGGTGGTATAATTCACCGGTATTGATGTACAGCCCTGATCAGGTCCCGTAATGGTCGGGATAACCAGTTCGTTGACGGTGACCGTTTTGGTCGATGGTACCGCAGTACACCCGTTGGAATTGGTATAGGAAACGTAAACTGTCTGCAGACCGGTGGCTGTCCAGTTGATTGTCACGGTTGGTGAGTTGACACCCGAAATAATAGTTCCGCCCGGGGTCACGCTCCACAGATAGTTTGACATTCCGGTTTCTGTGCTGTAAGATGCATCAAAGGTCACACATCCGCTTGATCCACCTGTGATCAGCGGTACAGGCAGCGGATTTACCACAATGGTTTTCACTGTGGTTGAGGAGGCTGAACAACCATTGACGTCGTTGTAATTTACCGTGATGCTTTGGGTTCCCGACGACAGCCAGTTGACTGATATGGCCGAAGTACCCTGCCCTGCTGCGATGACGCCGCCGGTTGATATGGTCCAGATATAATTGCTCATGCCGGCTTCGGTCGTGTAAATGTTTCCCGTGGTGGCCGGACAACCGGTAGCCGGACCTGTAATCACCGGAACCGGAAGTTCCCGGACGGTCACCGTCAGTGTGGAAGGCTGGGAAGCAGTACAGAGATCGGAGTTTACATAGTTGACTTTCACTGTTTTAATCCCAGATAAGGTCCAGGTAATCTGTACGGAGTCACTTGTGGCGGTTCCACCGGCTGTTATGATCCCTCCCGGAGAAATGGTCCAGGAATAGTTGGTTTTGCCGGCTTCCGTGCGATACATATTCCCGGTTGAATTCAGACAAACATCGGAGGGTCCGGTAACCGTAGGAACAGGTAACGGATGAACAGTACAGAAGAAAGTAGCAGGAGTGACCGCGTTGCATCCTGACAAGTTGATATAATTAACTTTTACCCATTGATTTCCTGTGGAACTCCAGGCGACGACAATCGAGCTCGCGTGGTCAGACGGATTGGTGAGAATGGTGCCACCGGCTGAAACAGTCCATTCATATTGCATCATACCGGTTTGGGTGGTGTAAGTATTCCCGGTGGAGCCAACGCAAGCTGATGCGGTTCCGGTAAGTGTCGGAACCGGACGCTCATTAACGGATACATCAAAAATCGTCGGTACGACCGATAAACACCCGTGTTGATCGGTGTAACTGACTGTAACGTGCTGCAGGCCGGAAGCATTCCATGAAACCGTAATGCTGTGTGTTCCTGATCCGCCGGTGATGGTGCCTCCTGACGAGACCGACCAGGTATATCCGGTCATCCCCGGATCGGTGGAATACTCAAACCCTGTTCCGCCGACACAGGCATAGTTTAAACCGGTAATGACGGGAACAGGGGCCGGATAGACCAAAATAGTTTTTGTTGCCGGAACCGGCGCCGAACAATTGTTGGTATTGGTGTAATTAACCGAAACCGTCCGGTTGCCCGCCTGTGTCCACTTGACAGAGATGCTGCTGGTCCCCGAACCCGAGGTGATGATTCCACCCGGACCGACGGACCACTGATATAGCGCCATACCCGTTTCGGTCGTAAAGACAACAGTTCCATCGATACAAACGGTATCGGCCCCGGTTATTGTAGGTTCAGGCGAAGGATAGACCGTGATTTGTTTTGATCCCGGAACCTGGGTAGGACAGCCGGAAGATCCGTTAATATAAGTGACGGAGATTGTATGGATGCCGGTAGTATTCCATCTTACGCTGATGGAATTCGTTGAAGCGCCCGAAATGATAGTGCCTCCGGAAGAGAGGGTCCATTCATAATTGATCATACCCGACGTGGTGGAATATACCGATATTGCTCCGTTGCACATGATTTCCGGACCGGTGATCAAAGGAAGGGGTAAGGGCAGGACATTGATCGTTTTACTGGTTGCAACGGAGGCGTTGCATCCTGCCGGATTTGTATAATTGACCGTAATGGTTTGCGTTCCTGAGCCTGTCCAGTTCACGCTGATGGCATTGGTCCCCTGACCCGCCGTCAGGACACCTCCGGAAGTTAATGTCCAGGTATAATTCGACATTCCCGGTTCGGTAAAATAAACGACGCCGGTACTGGTCTGACAGATCGGACTAGTCCCAGTTATAGTCGGGGCAGGCGATCCGGATACTGTAACTTGTTTTACTGTCGGATTGGCCTGTGTACAACCGATCGGATCGGTATAGATCACGCTTACACTCCCGGTTCCGGCACTGTTCCAGGTAATGGTAACGGTGCGTGTATTGGAAACTCCGACAATGGTTCCGCCTGAGGATACAGACCAGATATAATTCTGCATTCCTGCCTCGGTGGTATAATTCTCACTATGACCGGTACAGGACTGCCCTGGTCCTGTAATCATTGCCACAACATTGTTCTGGACTGTGACCGATTTGGTCGATGGAATAAGGGGAACACACCCGTTGGTGGTGGTGTAGACCACCGAAACATCCTGTTGACCGGGCGCCGACCATGCAATGGTGGCTTCAGCTGTGTTTGAACCGGAAATGATGGTTCCGCCGGCTGTGATACTCCATTGATATCCGCTCATTCCCGTTGAGGTTTGATAAACTGTCTGGCTGCCATTGCACGCTGCTGCAGGGCCCTGGATCACGGGAACAGGCGCCGCGAGTACATTTACGGCTCTGGTGGCAGGGGTTGTCGGTTGGCATCCTTTCTGATTGGTATAGATTACAGAGAGTGTTTTAGTTCCGGCCGTTACCCAGGTCACCGAGATCGATTCGGTTCCCTGACCCGAATCGATGGTTCCGCCCGTGGAAACGGTCCACAAATATCCGGTCATACCCGGCTCCGTAACATAGCTGTAACCAGGTATGCCCTGGCACGGGGATGCAGGGCCAGAGATGACAGGAACCGGGAGCGGATGAACCGTAACGGTTACCACTGCCGGTGCGGCGGCCAAACATCCCGATTCATTAGCGTAATTGACGGATACCTGCTTTGTTCCCGGGCCGGTCCAGGTAACTGTGACGGAATTGCTGGAGGTGGTACCTCCGGAGGTGATGGTTCCTCCCGGTGAAACGATCCAGGTATAATTGCTTTTCCCGCTTTCGGTCATATAAACATTGCCGGCCGTGTTCTGACAAACCGAGTCGGGGCCGCTCAATGTCGGCACAGGCCGGGTTGTGACGGTCACCGGAAATACTGCCGGCGTCAGGGCCTGACAACCGGCGATACTGGTATAATTTACTCCTACCGATTGCGCACCAAGGGTATTCCATTGAACTGTTATTGTGCTTTCATGGATTGAAGGATTTGTCAGGATCACACCGCCGGAAGAGACGGTCCAGCTGTAAGTACCCATCCCGGCCTGAGTACTGTAAGTGTTGTCAACAGAGCCGACGCAACTGGGTGTCGTTCCTGTGATCACAGGATTTGCCGGTCTTTCATTGACCGAAATATTATACTGGCTGGGTGTTGATGAGGTACATCCATATTGATCCGTGTAACTGACCCGCACATATTGCAACCCGGTCGCCGTCCAGTCGACGGTGATGGTTGAAGTTCCAAGGCCGGTTGATATTGTCCCTCCGGAAGATACTGACCAATTGTAACCGGTCATTCCCGGAGCCGTCGAAAACACACTCCCCTGACCGCCTGAACAGGCAAAGGAAGGACCTGATATGACAGGTACAGGCGGCGCAAGCACCCTGATAATCTTATCGGCGTAGGAAGGACAAACATTGGTTGTGGTATAACTGACCGTCACCTTGCCGTTGCCGGCCTGGGTCCATCTCACCGAAATACTGCTGGTTCCCTGTCCCGAGATAATGATGCCGCCGCTGACAGTCCATTGATACAGCGCCATTCCTGATTCTGTCGAAAAAACCAGGGTGCCATCCAGGCAAACGGTATCACTTCCGGTTATGGTGGCCAGAGGCGTTGTATTCACGGTCACGTTCTTCACAGAAGGAACCAAAGTAGGACATCCGAATGTATTCAGATAACTCACGCTGACAGTCTTGGCGCCGGAAGTGTTCCAGATCACTGAAATGGAATTGCTCCCTGATCCGGAGACAATGGTCCCACCGGTTGATACCGACCAGACATAGTTGGTCATTCCCGTTTCGGTACTGTAATAAACCGTTGTACCGGTACATGCTATGGATGATCCGGAGATTACCGGTTGCGGCGTCGGATAAACGGTGATGATTTTGGACGTGGGCGAAGCTGCATTACACCCGGAACCATTTTTGTAATTCACGGTGATGGTCTGTGTACCTGAACTGATCCAATCCACGCTGATAAAATGGCTCCCCTGCCCGGCGGTAATAATTCCTCCGGAGGTAATGGTCCAAACATAATCCGACATTCCCTGTTCTGTAAAATAGATAACACCGGAACTTGAAGGGCAGATGGAGGTGGTTCCGGTTATCGTCGGCGAAGGAGCCGTGAAAACCTGGACATTTTTTTGTGTCGGCGTGGTCGCGCTGCAACCTCCCGGATCACTATACCTTACGGTGACATATTGGCTTCCCGCGGAATTCCACCTGATGGTCACAGCATTGGTGTTGGCAGATCCGATCAGGGTACCGCCGGATGAAACGGTCCAAACGTACCCCGACATTCCGGTTTCGGTACTGTAAACCGCGGTATATCCGGTACAGGATGGATCGGGACCGATGATGGTGGGGATGACCGTCGACTGCACCGTAACGGCTTTTGAGGCAGGTGTCGATGCGGTACAACCATTTGTATTGGTATAATTGACGGCAATAAATTGATTGCCTGTCGAGGTCCAGGTAACGGTGATGGCGTTTCCTGTGGCCGCCCCGTCGATGGTCCCTCCGCTTACCGACCAGGTGTACCCGTTCATCCCTGCTTCGGTGGTATAAACATTACCTGAAGTACTGACGCATGCAGTTGCAGCGCCTGAAATGGTGGGCACGGGTAAGGAATTGACGGTGATCTTAACCGCGTTGGTATAGAGGATTCCGCAGGATCCCGAACTGGTCTGGGCCTGACGAAACCAGGTTGAAACACCCATCGATCCGGGTTGGTAGGTCATGTTGGTAGCCCCCGCGATTGGAAAGAAATTCAGGTTGTCGGTCGATTGTTCCCACTGGAACGAGTACGGTGTCAATCCTCCGGCAGGTACCGTTGCTGTAAGCGGCAGAGGTACCTGATTATAACAGATAGATTGGTTCAATGCTGCGGTTCCGGCGACAAACTGCGGATAGATGGTGATGTTATAGGTCGAAACCGGACCGGTGCAACCATTGGCCGAGGGGGTGATGGAAATTACGGCAGAGATCGGGACTGCCGAACTGTTAGCTGCAGTGAACGAAGGGATGGAAGATCCGGTTCCCGAAGCAGCAAGTCCGATCGCGGTATTGCTGTTCGTCCATGAGAAGGTGGTACCCGTCACCGGACTGGTCAGGGGGGTCGCGGGGGCGATTACTCCGCTGCAAAAAATCTGATCGGTTACAAGGTTTGCCGTTGGCGTGGCTTTCAGGGTCACGATGACGCCAGCCAAACCCGAACAACCGGATATGGCAGATTCTGTGACGGTCAGCGTGGCTGTCTGATCCACCGAAGTATTGTTGGTCCACACCACATTCACGGGCGATCCGGTGGATCCGCCGGTGAACGTTCCATACCAGGATCCGGAAACCGGTAGCAATGACCAGGAGAAGGTTGAGCCGGTCGAGCCGGAGACAGAATAGGGTGTGGTTATTCCGGGACAGGTCAGCAACGATCCACTGATAGATGGTGTGGGTGAAGCGATCACTGTGATGTTCCGGGTGGCGCTGGTCGCGGTGCATGATCCATCCTGAACATTTGAATAACTTACGGTAACGGAAGCTGTGCCTGCAACTGTGCCTCCCAACAGTGTTATGGAGGAGGTTCCCTGACCGGTAAAAGAGATGACACTGGGTGCAGACCCTGTCACCGTCCATACAAAGTTGTAATAGGTAATTCCCGATGGAGGTGCCGGTGCGTTCAGAACAGTGGAGGCGCCTGCACATAACTGATCCGTACCTCCGGTGATGGCGCTTCCGTTGGCCGGAGGCGCCATCACCGTAACATTTTGAAAAACAGGATCGGAATAACAAACCGTGGATCCTTCCCCGGGCCTTGAGGCCTGAAGTGCAATCGTATAGGCTCCCGGCGTCGTTGGCCAGGTAACGATTCCCATTGTCCCTGACCAAACCGGGGGCGACCCTCCGGCCACAACCCAATCGTAATCTTCACCCGCAACAGGATATGCTACAGAATAGGGATAACTTGACCCGGTACAAACCTGGAAGACCCCTAAGATCGCCGGAGTGGCTACACCTATCAGGACAGTTTTTGAAGCAGGACCGGAACCGGTAACGACATTTATTGTTCCGGTACCGGGTAACGATCCCCAGTCAACCGTTATTACGGGAGTATTCCCAATGACCGTCACCGGAGTGGCCCCGGTCGAAGTGATGGTCCAGGAATAGGGAAAAGTTCCGCCAACAGCGGTATAAACATTGACACCCGCGTCGACACAGACACTTTCAGGCCCGCTGATGGTGACCTGCGCGGCGACCCGCTGCGATAATCCTACTCCTAAAACCCAGAATGCAATAATCATTACCAGGTTATATACATTCATTTTACCCGTATATGTTTTCATCGGTAAATGGTTTGATATTTTTAGGTCAATTCCTGTTTCCTGAAGCTAAATTAACACAATTTTCCCTGCCAGTTGGTCATTCATCAATATTATTCCTGCCGGCCCAGATTGTATGATCCTCCCACCTGACCGGGTTCCGGGAAATAATAAATCCTTCCGTGATTATTGAAATCCGGAATTCAGGATGCAAATAACTGTCAGAAAAGGCTTAAATAATCCCGGACCTTGAAGTTTTTTCTAACATAATCCTGTTAATTGCTGAATTTCAGGAGCTGATCTCATCGCTTCACAATCCTGAATGTCTGTACCTGGTCACCGCTTATGATCCTGAGAATATAAATCCCGGTCGGGCGACCCTCTATCGATACTTTATGGGTACCGCCTTCCCGAAGTTCACCTGTGAAGACCCGCTCGCCCTTCATGGAGTATATATCAATCCGTGAATCAATGTTTACGCGCTCTCCGGGACATTCAACATAGAAAATACCAGTGTTAGGATTTGGATAAACTTTAAACCCGCTCATCGGGATATCAGTCACCGGCGTCTCGATTGAAGTCGGAACGGTAACAATTGATGGCATGTTCATTCCACAATACATACCATTGGTCGTAATGTATCCATGCAGGTATCCACCGGGTTGTACGCTTGTACCCGGTAACATCAGAATGTTCTGGCCGGCAATGAAAATAGCAGATCCACCGGACTGAACAATAAAATGGGTACCGCTGCCGGCGACCACAATGGTTTGGACGGCATCGTAACACGTGCTTTGCCCGGCGCCGATCGTGATATTCTGAACCATCACAAGGGATGGTGGTAATACCTTGACCGGAAACACCGTAGGTGAAACAGAATGACACCCCGAAGCATTGATGACATCAAGATTTACAGTCTGGTTGCCGGTAGTATTCCAGCTCACCTGGATCGTATAGGTTCCCGCGCCTCCCACGATGGTGCCACCGGCAGAGACGGACCATTGATAACCGATCATTCCGGCATCCGTTGTATAGGTGGTGGTGCTACCAACCGTGGTTTCTGAAAGCCCTGAGATTACGGGAATAGGCGTCGGGAGAATCGTGATCGACTTGGCAGTCGGAAATTCTGCGCGACAACCTCCCGGCGTTGTATAATTGACTGTCATCCCTGAGAATCCGGGAGTCTGCCATACAACAGTGACAGCATAAGTGCCCTGTCCGCCCGTGATGACACTCCCGGGTAAAACAGTCCACTGATAATTGGTCATCCCGGGTTCCGTAACATAGACTTCTACCGAAGAAGCGCACGGCAATGAATTTCCCGTTATGGAAGGTACCGGAGGAGAAAGCACCGATATCGGCTTGATCGTGGGAACTGGATTTGAACATCCCTGAGCATCTATGTAGTTCACTTCCATTGACTGGGGTCCGGTGGTATTCCACTGTACAAAAACCGAATAGCTATGTTCGCCTGAAAGGATGGTTCCACCCGGGGAGACCGACCAATTGTACTGACTCATACCGGTTTCCGTGGTGTAATTGAAAACGCCTGCCGTACAAGGCTGCGACGGGCCCTGGATGGAAGGCACCGGGTAAGGTGATACCCATATATTTTTCACGGTTTGGCTGGAGGCCTGGCAACCCAGGGTATTGGTGTAATTCACGGTAAGGGTTTGTGTTCCCGGGGTGATCCACGATACGGTAATGGTACGGGTTCCATTACCTGCTGTGATTATTCCTCCGGGAGAAACGACCCAGGCATAGTTTGACATACCGGGATCTGTGAAATAAACAATTCCGGTCGAACCTTCACAAACCGTTGATGGTCCTGTGATTACGGGCGCCGGTAACGGATTCACGGTAACTGGAAAGACTGCGGGCGTAAGCGCCTGGCAACCGGTTTGCGGATTGGCGTAATTCACCGTCACGGTTCTGAACCCGGATTGCGTCCACCGGACCAGGATCACGGCAGTACCGATCCCGGAGGTAATGATGCCACCGCTTCCGACACTCCAGTTGTAAAGCGACATCCCAGGTTCGGTTGAATAAGCCACAGTCTGGTTCAGGCACACCTGCCAGGGCCCCGAAATGGTCGGAACCACCGGTTGATTAACATATACAGTTTTAACCGAAGGAGTAGCTGGCACACACCCATGCTGATCGATGTACGAAACGGTCACCGTCTGAACTCCCGCGTTGTTCCAGGTAACATGAATGGAACCTGTATGTTGGCCACTGGTGATCGTCCCGCCGGCTGAAACAGTCCAGGTATATCCCGTCATACCGGGATCGGTGTTATAAACCATTCCTCCGACACCGGGACAAACGTTAACCGGACCGGTCAGAAGCGGTACCGGCAATGGATATACCACCATAGCAACGGGTCCTGATGATGCAGGATTTCCGGAGAGACAGGGAGAAGGCAGGCTCGAAGTAAGCACACAGGTCACCACATCGTTTACCGCCGGAACGTAACTGAAAACAGGATTGTTACTTCCCGCGTTCACGCCGTTGACTTTCCATTGATACACCGGATTTTGGCCGCCATTGACAGGATAAGCCGTAAAGGTAACGGAAGTTCCCGCACAGACCGGATTTGCCGATGGATGTACAGTGACGCTGACCGGCGGATAGGTGGAACAGGTATCTTTCAGACATCTTACCGATAATCCCAATGACTTATTGTTAGGATTTCGGCCCACCGCGTTCAAATTGCTGGTTAGGTAACGGGTCCAGGCATTTGTTGAACTATTCTGGGTTGAAGAGTAGTAATATCCGAATTCCTTCTGGGATCCGAACGTTCCGTCGGCGAAACGCAATCCACCGCCTAAGCCGGTGAATCCGCTGGTATTTACGGCCCCGGTATTGGGCGATAACCAATGTGATGTGCCGACCTCTTTCATTTTCCCGCCAGCAACACTTTCTCCGCTCAGATAGGTAGTCAGAACCGACCATTCCTCGTCGGCAGGGATATGCCATCCCTGAGGACATATCCCCTGAACCCCGGGAATGATAAAATATTGCATCATTTCGTTCCATTGGTACAATCCACCGTAAACGGAACAGTTTGATTCCAGATCCTGATAACAGTATTTTTCAAGTATACCATTTTGCGATTGCTCCTGATTTCCGTTGATGCGGGTTCCGGCATCCAGATTCTCTTTGAACCAGCATTGGGTCCCGATTTGTACCGTATGATAGGTCTTACCCATATAGGTCACGGTAGGAATACCCGGGCAGGACACCCCGTAAAGGATTCCCATGACAATCGTATTCGAAGTTACCTGAGGATTGATCACGCAAAAGTGGTTTGAGGTTACCGTGCAAACAACCGAATCCCCTTCCGAAGGGACATAGGTGAAGGTCGGACTGTTGGTTCCGGCAATGATTCCATTCACCCGCCATTGGTAAATAGGATTGGTGCCCCCGTTCACAGTGGACGCAGTAAATGTTACAGCAGTTCCGGTCAACACCGGATTTTGAGATACCACGATCGATGCCCCGACAACAACGGGCTGGGTTATGTTGACCGTTTTCAAGGGGCTGGCGGCGCTGCAACCGTAACCGTTTGTCACGCTAACCCGGATGGTTCCTGTGGCTGGCCCGGGACCTCCCCAGTAAAGATTACAGGTTGACTGTGAGCCGCCGGAAAGGATTTGTGTCCCGGCAGGGCCCGAAACCGTCCAGGCATAGGATGACATACCGGGTTCGGTAAAGTAAATGTGTCCTCCCGTGTATTGACAAACCACATCCGAAGGATCAGAAAAACTTGTGATGGTTGGTGCCGGAGCCGGACTGACTGTCACCATAAACGGTGTGGCAATGGCTGCCTGACAACCGTTGCTGTTCAGATAATTTACCGTGATAATCGGACTCCCTGAATTTAACCATGTAATAGTAACTGTTCGGGTTCCCTGGCCCGAGGTAATAACTCCTTCAGAAGTCACAGTCCAGAAATAAGATGTCATTCCCGGTTCGGTAAAATAAACATTTCCTGTCGTATTCTGACATCCTGTCGAGGCGCCCGTAATAACCGGAACAGGTAACGCGTTGACGGTCACGGTGTAGGTAGTAGCTTTTGCAGCAGTGCATCCCTCAGGGGTCGTATAATTAACTCCAACTTGTTTAATGCCCGTCGAATTCCAGGTTACTGTAACAAAATCATTTACCGGGGTACCTCCTTCAGTTATAGTGCCATCAGGCGACACTGTCCAATTGTATCCGGTTTGTCCGGCCAGCGTGGTGAAGGTATTGCCCGTCGCCCCGTTACAGGTCGATGCAGGTCCGGTAAGGACAGGAACAGGTAACGGATTCACGGTCACCGAAAAGGTCTCCGGGAGTGCGGCGAAACATCCGGCCGTGTTCTGGTACGTTACCATTACGGACTGTAGTCCGGAGGTGTGCCACAATACGTCGATGGTACTGGAATGGTCAGAGGGAGCTGTAATGATGGTGCCTCCGTTTGAAACGGTCCACTGATAGAGGGTCATTCCCTGCTGGGTGCTGTATGTTGCCTGTGTTCCGATGCAGGCTGCCGGCGGGCCGGCGATGACCGGATCAGCCGGTCGGGCATTGATGGCAAGATTGAACTGTGATGGAGTTTGGGCAGTGCATCCGTGTTGATCGGTATAGACTACATAAACCGATTGTAGTCCGGCAGTGTTCCATAGCACGGTTACGCTGTTGGTTCCCGATCCTGCTGATATCACGCCATCCGGGGAGGCGGTCCAGGTATACCCGGACATTCCCGTGGCAGTGTAAAAATCGGCCCCGGGACCTCCGGTACAACTGTACTGCGGTCCACTGATCACCGGTACCGGAGGGGCATATACTGTAATATTCTTCACCGTGGGCGTCACCGCCTGACATCCTCCGGCCGGATTGACATAATTCACCGAAACAGTACCCGGGCCCGATTGGATCCATTTTACCGAGATCATGTTGGTTCCCTGTCCCGAGGTGATCAACCCACCGGTACTCACGCTCCAGGTATAAATCGCCATTCCGGGATCCGTCGAAAAAACAAGGGTACCATCCAGGCATACCGTATCTGCTCCGGTAATTACCGGAAGCGGTGACTGGTTGACCTGGACCGTTTTATTCCCGGGGACCAGGGTCGGACAACCCTGGGCGTTGAGATAGGCGACGGATATGTTAAAGGTACCGATCGAGGACCAGCGTATACCGATCGTGTTGGTGCCTGATCCGGAAACAATAGTTCCTCCTGCATCCAGATTCCAGGTATAATTTGACATTCCTGATGCGGTAGTGTAGTAGGTAGTGGTTCCCGTGCAAACCGGTGTTGGACCTGAGATAAGCGGTGTGGCGGCAGGTTGTACCGTAACCGGCAGAAGGGTAGGCTGAGGAGCCGTACACCCCGCCAGATTGCTGTAATTCACCGTCACACTTTGTGTCCCGGCAGTCGTCCAGTTTACAGAAATGGCACTGGTGCCGCCGCCGCCGGTGATGGTTCCGCCCGTCACACTCCAGGTATATTCTGCCATGCCGGATTCGGTAAAATAAACCACTCCGGCGCTTCCCTGGCAGATCGATACCAGACCTGTAATAGTTGGCGCCGGCGAAGCATTGACGGTAACCGGTTTAACGGTTGGTATGGTCACCGTGCATCCCAGTGCATCGTTGTAAATCACACCCACATTCCGGTTTCCGGCCGTGTTCCACAACACCGTGATCTGGCTGGAACCCTGACCCGACACGATAGTTCCGCCTCCCAAAGGCAAGGTCCACACGTAATTGAGCATTCCACTTTCGGTTGAATAGGTGCATGGAATCGATGTACACGCAGGATCAGGTCCGGTGATCGAAGGCACAATGGTGCTTTGTACCGAGACGGTTTTTGTTCCGGGCGCCGCGGCAACACAATTATTCAGGTCGGTATAGCTAACCGATACGGTCTGTATCCCGGCAGTATTCCATGTGATATTGACAGAACTGTTATTAACAGGACCTGCGATCACACCTCCGGTCACCGACCAGTTATAACCACTCATATCCTGCTGGGTCGAATAGATATTGTTCGTGGAGTTGATACACGCTGCCCCTGCTCCGGTAATTACAGGCACAGGCAACGGATGGATACTTATTTTCACCGCGTTGGTGTATACCGTTCCGCATCCATCAGATGATATTTGCTTTTGCCGGTACCAGGTCGTTGCCGTCAGGGATCCGGGTTGATAGGTCATCCCGGTCGTCCCGGTAATATCTTCGAAACTGATGTTGTCAGATGAACGCTGCCAGAGATAACTGTAAACGGATGTTCCGCCCGTTGGAGGAGTCGCCGTAAGCGCAACCGGCGCGGTGTTATAGCAAACCGACTGGCTCGCGGTAGCCGCTCCGGCCAATATCTGCGGATATACCAAATAACTGAACGTAACAGGTTGTCCCTGACAGGTATCATTGCCGTTTACCGAAACCGGCGTCACCGTAATGGTTGCCGTTGCCGGAATGGTACCCGTGTTGATGGCTGTGAACGACGGGATATTGCCGTTGCCGCTCCCAACCAGCCCGATCGTCGGATTGCTGTTGGTCCATGAATACGTCGTGCCGGTTCCGGTAAAGGTAACGGCCCGGGTTGTCCCGCCATGACATACAGTCTGGTTGCCCGCCGGATTGACCATCGGAGTTGGATAGACGGTAAATTCATAAATTTTTGATGATCCGGTACAAATCAGCCCGGGCGCAGGCGAAATTGAAGGAGTCACCGTAATTGTAGCAGTCTGTGGTGAAGTCCCGGTATTTGTCGCTGTAAAGGTCCCAATATTACCGGTACCGTTTCCCGGAATTCCGATGCTTTGATTGCTGTTGGTCCATGTGAACAATGTACCGGTAACATCACCGCTGAAAGGCGTCGGTGTTGCTACAGAACCATTGCAAGCCGATTGATTTGAGATATCCGATACATTCGGACTTGGATTAATAGTAAGGGTAAAAGTCATGGTCGATCCTGAACACGTAACTCCACTGAAAACTGAAACCGGTGTTACGCTGATAGTCGCCGTCAGGGTTGCACTTCCCGTGTTGGTTGCCGTAAAGGTTCCAATGTTTCCCGTGCCGCTTGCCGGTAAACCGATCGAAGGCTGGTTGTTGGTCCAACTGTAGGATGTTCCGGTGCCGCTGAATGTTACTGCTGCCGTCGGCGATCCGTTGCACACCATCTGGTTCTCCACTGCATTGACAACAGGCAACTGATAAACCGTCGTCGTCAAAGTCCCCGGTGTCAAAGCATCACAACCGGAGATGTTGGTGTAGTTCACCCATACGGTCTGTTCTCCCGGAGTATTCCACTGAACCTGGATGGTGTTGGCATGGTTCGACGGGTTGGTCAGGATCGTTCCTCCGGAAGAGACACTCCAACTGTAGGTCGTCATTCCTGCAATGGTGCTGTAGACGACAACTGATCCTGCACACGCACCGGCCGGGCCATTTATCACCGGGTTTGCCGGCCGGGCATTGATGGTGATGTTATAAGAGGATGGCGTTGATGAACTACATCCGTGTAAATCGGTGTAGCTCACATAAATTGTCTGTAATCCCGCGGCGCTCCAGCTTGCCGTTACCGTGTTCGTCCCGATGGTCGGCGATACGGTGCCCCCTGTCGAAACACTCCATACGTAATTTGTCATTCCCGGTTCTGTCGAAAATGTATTTCCGCTTCCCAGGGCACATCCGAAGTTTGGTCCGCTGATCACCGGAACCGGCAGCGAATAAACGGTTATATTCTTTACCGTGGCGTTCACTGCCTGGCATCCTCCGGCCGGATTTGTGTAATTTACCGTGACTGCCCTGGCTCCGGCTTGTGTCCATTTCACGGTGATACTGCTGGTTCCGGCTCCCGAGGTAATGATTCCCCCTGCTCCGACTGTCCAGACGTACAACGCCATCCCGGGTTCCGTCGTGTAAGTAACCGTTCCGTTAAAGCACACGGTATCGGCCCCCGAAATCATGGGTTGCGGAGATTGGTTTATGGTCACTCCGAAGGCGCCGGGTGTAAGCGTCGGACAACCCAGAGCGTTCAGATAAGTTACGGTGACCGTATGGGTCCCGGTCGACGCCCACGTGACCCCGATCGAATAGGTCCCGGCCCCCGAACTGATCGTCCCGCCCGAAGTTAAACTCCAGTTATACAGGGTCATCCCTGGTTGCGTAGTGTAATAGGTTGTGGTCCCGGTACATGCTGTGGTGGGTCCGGCAATGGTCGGCGTTGCGGCCGACTGCACCGTAACCCGGGTAAAGGTTGCAGCAGGTGCCTGACATCCGACCGAATTGGTATAGTTTACTGTAACGGTCTGTGTTCCGGCCGCATTCCAGGTGACGGAAATCGCACTGGTGTTGTCTCCTCCCGTGATTGTTCCCCCCGTAACACTCCAGGTGTATCCGGTCATCCCCTCCTCTGTAAAATAAACAACCCCGGCGCTTCCCTGACAGATCGGTGTTGTGCCTCTGATGGTCGGGGCCGGAGAGGTATTTACCGTGACCGGCATCACCGTCGGGGTAAGGGTTGTACACCCTAGCGCATCGTTATAGATCACGCTTACACTCCGGTTTCCCGGCGTACTCCAGATTACGTTAATCCGGCTTGTTCCCTGTCCGGAAAAAATGGTACCGCCTCCCAGCGGCAAAGCCCAGGTATAATTGAGCATACCGCTCTCGGTCGTGTATTCCGATGGCCCTAATGTACACGCCGGATTGGGGCCATCGATGGTTGGTATAATCGTATTTTGTACGGTCACCGTTTTGGTGGCAGTGGTCAGCGCAGTACATCCGTCAGGGGTGGTATAATTCAAACTCACCTGCTGGGATCCCAGCGTATTCCAGGTCACCGTGACGGTGGTGCTTGTGGATGTTCCTCCTGCCGTAATGATTCCTCCGACGACGCTCCATTGATAATTGGTCATGCCGCCGACTGTGCTGTAAATGTTGTTGGTCGCATTCATGCAGGCAGCAGCCGGACCTTCGATGCCAATGACCGGCAGCGCGCTTACCGATATCTTTACCTGATTGGTGTAAACCGATCCACACCCGCCTGATGAGGATTGTACGACCCGGTACCACCGGTCAGCAGTCACCGGCCCCGGCTGATATGTCATGGATGATGCGCCGGCGATTGCGGTGAATTCAGTCCCATTAGTTGATATTTCCCAATCGTACAGGTACGGTGGAACCCCGCCGCTCAACGTGGTCGTGGTCAGCAATTCCGGCTCCAACCCGTAACAAACCGTCTGGCTTGCCGTTAACGATCCGGCCTTCAACTGTGGCGTTACGGTAATGGTAAATGTCATGGGGTCTCCGCTGCAAGGGATACCCCCGTTCGAATAAACCGGCGTCACCGTGATTACGGCCGAAACCGTAACCGTACCGGTATTTACGGCGGCAAAAGAGGGTATGGAATCAACGCCCTCCTCTCCGATTCCGATCGAAGGTTGACTGTTTCTCCAATGATAAACTGTTCCGGTTACAGTTCCCGAAAACACGACGGCAGTTGTCGGATACCCGTGACAGACTACCTGATTTTCTTCAGGGGCCACATCAGGCGCCGGATTAACCGTCACCGTGTAGGTTCTCGTTGACCCCGGACATCCGTTGGCAACCGTAGTGATCGTCACAATGCCTTTAACCGGCGCCGTCGTGGTGTTGCTCGCGGTAAAGGGCAGGATATCGCCCGTACCGCTTCCCGCCAGCCCGATCAATGGATTGTCGTTGGACCATTCAAAGGTGGTTCCGGAAACCGGCCCGCTTACCGATGTGGCAGGTACCTCCGCATTATGACAATGTACCTGGTCGCTGATCGGGGTTACCGATGGAGAAGGTTTTACGGTTATGGTAAATGTCATTGGAGTTCCGCTGCAACTGACGCCCCCGTTCGTGTAAACCGGCGTCACTGTGATTAAAGCCGAAACCGTCACCGTGCCGGTATTTACGGCGGCGAAAGAGGGTATGGAATCAACGCCCTCCGGTCCGATTCCGATCGAAGGTTGACTATTTCTCCATTGAAAAACCGTTCCGGTTACAGTTCCTGAAAACACAACAGCCTCTGTCAAATACCCGTTACAGACTACCTGACTTTCTTCAGGGTCTACATCAGGTTTCGGATTCACCGTTATCGTGAAAGTCCTCGTTGAACCTGTGCAACCGTTTGCAACCGGCTGAATTGTAACGGTGCCCATGACCGGAAGGGTGGTCGTATTGCTTGCCGTAAAAGGCGAAATATTTCCGATTCCGCTTTCCGACAATCCGATCAAAGGATTAGAATTCGACCAGTTATAGATTGTACCCGGCACCGGACCTGTTACGGGAATAAACGGCGCCTGGTAAGCATGACAATAGGTCCGATTGCTGATTGTATCCACCGAGGGGGATTGAATGACTTTTACATTCTTCATCGCGGCATTTAATCCCGTACAACCGCTTGAGGGGTCCGTGTAGTTGACCGAAATGGTAGTGTTACCGGCCTGTGTGAACCTTACGGTTACGGTACTGGTTCCGCCTCCCGACAGGATGGTGGCCCCTGCCCCGGGAGTCCAGGTGTACAGCGATTTTCCCGGATATGTCCAGTAGGTATAGGTACCATTCGAACATACCGTATCGGCGCCGAAAATCGCGGGAACCGGCGATTCACTTACCAACACTGATTTCACTCCTGGAGTCAGGGCCCAGCAATTGGTTCCCGGTTCCGTATAAGTGACCGTGATGGTATGTGTTCCGATGGCAAACCAATTTACTAAAATGGAATTGGTGCCGGTTCCCGAAAGGATGGTGCCTCCCGACGACACCGTCCAGATGTAGTTGTTTTTTGAAGCTGCCGTGGCGTATGTTACGGTCGTTCCCGTGCATGCAGTTCCGGGGCCCGATGTGACGGCCGGCGCCGCTGCCTGATTTACGGTGATGACCTTGGAAGCTGCCGGAGAAGCCTGACAACCCGATGCATTGATATAGTTGGCCGTGATCGTAAAGGTACCGGCAACCGGCCAGTCAACAGTGATCGCGTTGGCTACCGGCCCCGTTGTAAACGGGGTGGAAGGTGTGATGCTCCAGGTATAACCGGTCATTCCCGGTTCCGTGAAATAGACAATGCCGGTGGTACCCTGACAGATCGGCTCCGTACCATTGATATTCGGCAAAGGCCTTGCGTTCACCGTTACCGTTATCGATGCGGTGCCGACGACGCTCCCGCCCGTGGCAACCACGCTTAGAATCACAGTTTGCGATGTGCCGCCCCAGTTTACGGTGACCGCGCTGGTTCCCTGCCCTGTGGCGATGGTTCCTCCGGATTCGGGTGAGATAGTCCAGGTATAGGTTGAAGTGCCAGGGGTTGCCAAATAAACAACACCGGTTTCTGCCGTGCAAACATGATCGGGGCCCTCTGTAATGGAAATCTGTGCGGTTGCATGGTATGCAACCAAGATTAGAAAAGCAAAAGTCAGCACTGCACCTGAAATGAATCTGGGATTCAATCGCCGGGTATATGTTTTCATATAGAAGATTTTTCGACAGTCAAAAAGATTGATATTCTGTATTTTATATAATAATTACCAGTACAATTATAGTAATAAAAATGTTATACGAAATCTTTCTCATGAAGTTACCTGAATGTAAAAAAATTTCCGAATGAAGGGATCGGTTCCGGACACGCAAATCTCTTTTCTCCTCAAAGATAGCTAAAAAATAACCGACCGGCATAGGTTGGGAAATACATATTCGCGGGAGTACCATACATTACCCCGGAAGCGAAGGGTTGCAGATTATCCGGTAGGGTTAAGCGACGATGGATTCATCTGGCGTAAGTTGCCGGGTGTTCAGTTTATCAGGGCAGGGAACTCTTAAACTGGAGATATTCATCAACAAACAATTGCCCGTGGATGCCGCCCAGCGACTGGAAGGTTTCGTTGATCTTGGCCAGCCGGTCGGATGGAGACGGATGTGTACTTAAAAAAACCGGCACGTTGGATTGACTTTCAAGTTTGGTAAAGAAATCTCCGAGTGAAGCGGCATCATATTTTGTGGGATAGAGATATTTCACGGCATAAGCGTCGGCTTCGTACTCATTAGATCGGCTGTACGCCAGGTTCCCAAGCCCCTGAGCCCAGTCGGCCAGGATACCGGCAAGCTGTGAAGGATTGCTGCCCAGGATCAGGTTCAGCAGAAATGTCTCTCCATAAATCAGGGTCAGTTGTTCCGATGTATGCCGTTGATCGGCGTGGGCCATCTCATGCGCGATGACCCCGGCAAACTGGGCTGAATTATCAAGCAGCTTGATCAGGCCGGTATAAACATAAATATTTCCCCCGGGAACACAGAAGGCGTTGACCACATTGTCGTCTTTAATAATCCTGAATCTCCATCCGAACCGGGTGGCATATTTTACCTTACCCGAAGCCAGGATGGTATTGCGAACAGCATACAAGTAGTTGTAAGCAGCCGCGTGGGTGGCTGAATCGAGCACCGGATATTCACCCGGCGTGCTCATGATCTGGGCATCCATCTCGGTGCCCAGCGCGATGTCATCGCTGACCGAAAAGATGGTGATCGGAATGGATTCATCGCCTTTGGAACAGGAAACCATCAGTGCAATTCCAAGGATGAATACAACTTTACGGAGGCTGAATATTCTTTTCATGGGGAAGTTTTATTGGTTAAGAGACGGTTTAAAATTTCCGATTGAACAAGATTTATAATCGACGATTTAAAATCCAAGACTCTCTTTACCGGTATTATCAACAGTTTCCTATAATCTATGTCTTCCAGGAAAAAGGAAACGGGGTACTGCCGCAAATGCGACTCATACCCCGTATTCCCTGTAAGTTGAAATCTTATTTCTGAACCTTTACCGATATGGTTATGGATCCGTCGTTCGTTCCGCTGATGGATTCCACTTTCATGATGCCCTTCTTCCCTCCGGCAGTTATGAAGGCCAGCAGTTTCCCTGCTTGCAGTGCAGTACAACGGCTCTGGTCAACACCGGTTGCGGTCTGGGCAACAATTATTTCATCATTTGTTATGGCGTCAAAATCGATTGCATCAGTAATGACTTTGAATTTTGTGGCATTTCTGACGGCCCATGTCTGTAATCCGTTGGTGGCATTGTAAACTTCGGCGGCATGGGCGTCATTCGGTGCGGCAATCGACGCAAAATCGCTGTCGCCGTGATAATAGAGCCAATCGACCTTGTTTGCATTGGCCTTTGCATCTGCAAGTTTGTAAACGGTTCCGTCGATCGATGCAAAAGAACTGCCTGTGGTGTTTCCCTGGGCGCCGAGGATCTTCATGGCAAACGCATTGATCTCCCCGCTGATTGCCGTGGTGGTAACGATGATGGTCACCGCGCTCATCTGACCGTTCTTATCCTTAATGGTGAAAATGAAAGTTTCGTTTCCGACCTGTGCATTGGCATTCGTCATCAGGTCAACATTAAAGGTGGAGGCGCTGAAGGTCGAATCGAAGGTTTGGGTGTTGCCGTTAATGGTACGGGTAAAGGTAAAATCGACCAATTTTGAACCGGAACTCGTGTTGGCAATGGCCCGGATCCCGATCTTCATGGGAGTGCCTACTGTAACAGTGGTGTTCTGGTAAACATAATCTGTCCCAACCTGTAAAGTTATGGTAGGCTTTTGATCAACGATGGGATCCTCTGAATCTTTCGTACACGAGGTTGCAAAAAACACTGCAATCATCATCATAAGGGATAGAACCCAATTCATCTTTTTCATAATGTTTAATTTTAGTAAGGTTTTAAATATGTTACGTCCTGCAAAGATACAATAATTTTGCGTGAATGCCACATGGAAAAACATAATCCTGAACATTCGGGGTGCAATGTCCCCAACCGAACAAGTTTGCAAAAAAATAAATGCTGTTCCTGTTGTTAAAACAAATAGACTTTCTTTTTTATTATCTTTGGATGATTCAAAATTGAAAACATGAAAAAGCGGACAACTCTCCTTCTACTTCTGTTAATTCCTGTTTCATTTTTATTTTCTCAGGAATATGAATTCTATGAAAATCAGTCGGGAAATTGGGTGAAGATCGAAAATGGATCAATGCTAACCCGCTCTTGCACTGTAAATTCCGACGGTATTGATGAGTTTTTCGGGGTTAAAAACATTTCGACGGGTTCCCGCATGGTTTGGGCCAGAAAGCAGCGACGTTATATGGCCCCTGAGGTCAATGACAGTTATTGCTGGAATGGGTGCATGCAATCGTACGATTCATTGTCGTACAAATATTTGCTCATGGAACCGGGAAAGCTTATTGTTAACCAGTTTGACGTTCATTTCAGGCCCGGATCCAAAACAGGCAACACCCTGATTTCTTACAGTTTCTTTGACCGTTCACACCTGGCCGACAGCGGCTTTATGCAAATTCTTTATGTGATTAATCCTGTTGGAATTGATGAAACCGAATGGTTGACCAGGGCAGTCTCTGCCACACCCAATCCTGCTTCCGGCATGATCAGGTTCTCCGGCATTTCCAACCGGTTCATCGGATTCCTTACTCTGGTTAATTTGGTCGGACAGGAAATTATCAGCTTACCGGTAAGCGCCGGTCATACTGAAGTGACATTCAACAGTTCAGGACTTCCATCGGGAATCTATTTTTATTTTCTCCAGAAAAACGGCTCTAAAGGGCCTGTGAGAAAATTGATGATCTCCCGGTGAACCCTACCGGTTATTTAGGATGGTCAGGGGTTTCTGGTAGCTTTTTCCTTCAAAAACCGATCTTAGAATATACTGTCCCGAAGGCAGGGAGGAAGTGTTGACCGACAGAGAGTAGATGCCAGGCATCCAGTACTGTGATTCGGCATCCAGCACAGCTTTTCCTTGCATATCGAGCAAGGTAAAAGTTCCGAAACCCTTCTCGGTTACCCTGAAATTAATATGGACCTCGCCATTGGCAGGATTGGGAAAAAGTTTTACGATCTCAAGCTGTTGAGAACCACCTTCGCGGTCGCCGAGGGGCCCCGAAACCGATTGGATCACTGCCTGCTGAACCTCTGCATTCGCGAGCGATTCAGCCTGCCGGTAAACATAAACGACTACAAAACAATTCTGCGGATCATAGTTACTTTCGAGCGGGAAACTGAAAGTCTGAGTAACCTCCTCTCCAACCGGCCATGAATTTTCTTTTATTTTCTGACCGAACTGATAGGCCATGTTTCTGACCACATCATGATGATAACATGGACGTCGGCCGGAATAATTATAACAATTCGAATCCATACTTTGTTCAACAAGTATATTGTTCTCGAGCAATACCGCATTGATCATAAAAGTGCCCGTGAGCGATTCCTGATAGGGTTGCATTTTCAGCGTAACCGCTACTGTCCGGGTTCCCGAATTGTAAGTCTTTGATTCCACAACCATCCTCACCGGGGCATCTGTATGCCGTTCGATATTTGCCTTCACAGAGTCACAATACCTGTGATAGTCACCCCATGTGTATTCTACATATTTTTGTCCGTCGCGGTTGGTACGGATCTCCGAATGATCCTTGAAAACATTTCGCACTATGGTATCGCACTGGGCACACTTCAGTGCTGAAAAATTGGTGTGGTAAATCAACACAATCGAATTTGGATAGGCAGGTTGAACGCAATGTTGCATCAACGAGTCGATGCAAATACATTCATCGCACCAGGTTGATGAACCCCGCTCAATCAACGTATTCCGGGGATTCTGACTCCATACTGACAATCCTGAGATCAGAAACAAGAGCAAAAAATAAATCCTTGTTTTCATAGCTGTTCTGTTTTATAAGGTATCTTTTTAACTTCCGAAATCCTTTCGCAAAGGATTTTTAAAAATACAAAAAAAATCCAAGAAGAATAAAAACCGGAAAAAAACAGCGAATAATAATTCAACCACAGGCAAGGGCACCCGGGAAGGATCAAAGCGATCCGGATTGCAAGAAATGTCATGCGAACCTGAAATCGATGTTCCCGTCAGAAGGCAAACAGTACCAGATAATCAGCAGCGACAACGACTGCAAAATGAACAACAAGGATCATGGCACCCGTGTGGAGATCAGTCCGGACCGGTTGGACGACATGCGGGTCGTTTCACATGCCTTCAACGACATGCTCGACAACCTGCAAGCCGCAACCAACGAGCTGGAGAACTGGTCGCGGCAGCTCGAATACAAAGTTCAGCGGAAAACGGAGGAGCTTGGAGCGGCGCAGAACGAGTTGATGCACGTGGAACGACTGGCTTCGCTGTGAAGGCGCTCAAAGACGGCGCTTTCGATTATGTGACGAAGCCTTTTGATCCCGACGATCTGTCGCATCTCATCCGGAATGCTTCAAAACAGATCGTGTTACAGGAGGAGAATGAAACCCTGAAAGACCACATCAGTTCGCTGGAGCGCGTTGAAGATCTGGCCGGCCGGGAATCGTCTCGCTTTACCGGTTGCTTAATGAGCGTTACGGGATGGCGCATGATGAGAACCTTTTATTCGAACGGACTATCAAGGAAGTCATCCATGAACTCGGTCACACTTTCGGATTGATCCATTGCCACGATCCTTCCTGTGTGATGCGTTCGGGCACCAATGTGGAAGACATTGACCAGAAAGATGCGCATCTTTGCAGCGTATGCCGCGAGAAAGCCGGTCTTAAATAAATCCGGGGCCGATCTTCCCAAAAATACGTCACCCTTGTAACCTTTCATTATTTTTACAGTCCTTTTAACTAAACGATCTAAGTACATGACAAAAATTGATAACAGTTTATAAGGTCCTTGATGGAAGCCGGATTTAAAAGACAATAAGTGATAAAGACTAACCCATATTTGAACAAGCTATTCGCTCTACGGCCATGGTTTTTG